>Ga0302319_10003069_pt1 | contig 35328 bp, 49 predicted proteins | sample Bog_T0_2_FD_203319 | JGI IMG/M metagenome (GOLD analysis project Ga0302319, IMG submission 203319) | Peat permafrost microbial communities from Stordalen Mire near Abisko, Sweden - Bog_T0_2 | ecosystem: Environmental > Terrestrial > Soil > Wetlands > Peat | place: Sweden: Abisko, Stordalen Mire...
AAGCCAAGATTCAGATGGCGTGGGGACCTAAACTGGAGAAAGAAGCCAGTGCTGTTCTTGAAGTCATGGAAGCTAAGTGGAAGGCCATGCAAGCTGTAGGGCAAGCCAAGGATCAGTTAAAGGAAAAATTCGAGCAAATATGCAAAGAGTCTAAGTAAGCACATACGAACAAAAGCTGCCCCGCTAAAAGCGGGGCGGCTTGGGTTTGGAATGATAAGGAGCGAGTATGATTGTTAAAACTGCCAAAGGTTATACGGTACAGTCGGAAAAAGGAAGGAATATGGGAGGCCCATATAAGACCAAGGAAGAAGCACAGAAAAGATTGAGGCAAGTCGAGTACTTTAAGCACAGAAAATAAGCTTGAGAGGAGCTAATTAATATGGTTCAAGAACTGCCTATTAAAAATTCTTCGTTTCCATTTCGATTTAAGAGATATTTTGAATCTAAGAATAATAAGATTCGAATATTTGGTCATTGCGAAGTAACAGGTAAGAACTTTGAAATGCATGTCCCTGTAGAAGGATTTTTTGCCTATTTACAAGGATTTAAGAATATTGCTGAAGCTTTAACCGGTACTTCCGAAGAAGAACGTGAATTCATTTTAACAGGGACTTCACCGCGAGGACAAAAGGTCGCATGTTGACATGGATGACACAACCCCTCCACAATTCCCCGTTAAAGATGTTCCGCTTTTGACTGGCCTCACGGGCGATGAAGCCCGCCTACGATTAGAAAAATTTGGCCCAAATTCCGTGCCCGAAACGACTCTGCATCCATTAGCCAGGGCCTTGGCCAATTTTTGGGCACCGATTCCTTGGATGCTTGAAGCTGCGATTGTACTCGAGCTTTCCTTAGGAAAGTTTATCGAAGGTGCAATCATCGCTATTCTCCTGGTTTTCAACGCTGTTCTCGGGTTTTTTCAAGAAGGGCGAGCTCAAAAAACTTTAGCTGCACTAAAGTCGCGGCTTGCTCTAAATGCGTCAGTCCGTCGTGATAATGTTTGGGCGATTATACCAGCTGCCGGACTTGTTCCTGGCGATATTGTGAAGCTATCACTTGGCGCTGTGGTTCCCGCCGATGTGCGTCTGACCGAAGGCGGGATTTTGCTTGATCAATCCCTGCTCACTGGTGAATCTATACCTATCGAAGCGGGGATTGGTTTTCAAACATATGCAGGAGCGCTGGTACGGCGTGGGGAAGCTGTTGCAGAGGTTACTGCTACCGGAGGGAAAACAAAGTTTGGACGTACCGCTGAACTTGTTCGCACTGCGCACGTTGAAAGTTCTCAGCAGAAGGCTGTTCTACGCGTGGTGCGTAATCTCGCCATGTTTAATGGCGTTATTATTTTAATGTTAGTGGGATATGCCTATATTCTTAAACTGCCCCTAAGTGAAATAATTCCTCTCATACTCACTGCGATTTTGGGATCTATCCCTGTTGCATTGCCAGCTACCTTTACTCTTGCGGCATCTCTCGGGGCGCAAGCTTTGGCACATCTGGGGGTTCTTCCAACGCGGCTCTCCGCTGTAGATGAAGCTGCAAGCATCGACGTTTTATGCGCGGATAAGACAGGTACCCTGACATGTAACGAGTTGAAAGTAACTGTCGTTCACCCTATGTCAGGCTTTGACGAAGCACATGTTTTGGGATTAGCCGCCCTTGCGAGTTCAGAGGGAGGTCAGGATAACGTCGATGCGGCCATTCGTTTAGCTGCTGCGCATATCGTTGTTTCTGATCTGCCCAAATTAAGTAAATTTGTACCTTTTGATCCAGCAACCAAGATGTCTGAAGCGACGGCTGTGGATCAGAAAGGGGCCACGTTACGTGTCGTGAAGGGCGCCTTTGCAGTAGTAATGTCCCTTGCTCAAGCGGTGGCTGATTCATCAGGAATAGCAAATCAGCTTGAAGCTCAGGGCTTCCGGGTGTTGGCAGTAGGGGTCGGGCCGTCAGGAGCAATGAAACTCGCGGGAATTATAGCTCTAAGTGATCCACCTCGTGGGGATTCTTCACAACTTATTGCACAACTACATGAGTTAGGTGTTAGAACCGTAATGATAACAGGAGATGCTCCAGTAACGGCTGGGATTGTGGCTCGTGAAATAGGTCTTGAGGGAAAAGTTTCTCCCCCCGGCGCAATACCCGACAGTGTACGCCCTGAAGATTTTGCTGTCTTTGCAGGCATTCTTCCGGAGGGGAAATACAATCTCGTTAAGGCTTTTCAGAAGAACGGGCACATAGTTGGTATGTGCGGAGACGGCGCCAACGATGCGCCAGCGTTACGTCAGGCTCAGATGGGGATCGCAGTATCAACTGCAACCGATGTAGCCAAGTCAGCGGCTGGCATTGTATTAACCAAGCCTGGGCTCGGTGGAATTGTCGCTTCGGTAAAAGAAGGCCGCGTGACGTTTCAACGCATTCTGACTTATACAATGAATTCGATTACTAAGAAGATTGTACAGGTATTCTTTCTGGTGGCAGGGCTGATTATGACTGGGCACGCGATCCTGACTCCAATGTTGATGGTTATTATAATGCTCACTGGCGATCTTCTCGGAATGTCATTGACGACCGACAATGTACGGCCATCTCCAAAACCAAATGTATGGCGAATAGGCTCATTGACGATTGCGGGTATCTTTATGGGAATCTCCGAACTGGTTTTTTGTACAATCGTCCTATTTATAGGTAAATTTCATCTGGGTTTTGAAATAGGAACGTTACAAACTCTGTCTTTCGTAGCTATTGTGTTTGGTAATCAGGCAACTACCTATTTGAATCGTGAACGTAAACATCTAGGGTCTTCTACCCCAAGCCTGTGGCTCATCGGATCGTCTGTACTGGATTTACTGATTGCATCTACGCTTGCGATATGCGGGATTGCCATGGCACCTTTGTCCATTTTTGTTGTTATAGGGATATTGGTCGCGGCAGTGGTCTTTGCGTTCATCTTTGATTTTACTAAAGTCCAAGTGTTCAATCGCCTCGGGATCGCATAACGTATGGCCGGCTTTGGAACTTCCCAGTAATTTTTCTTATATTCCTCTGTCATACTCTTAAGCCAGTCAAGAAAGCTAAAGAAACTTTTGAAGCTATTGGATTGTCTAATTTGATGAAGGGGTAAAAGATTGGAGGCTGCTATGTTAAACATAATCAAAATTCCGGCTTTATTACTGACTTTAACCATTTTAGTGCCTATGACATCAAATGCTTGGGCTGATCAGAGCCGTGATGACCGGACCCACCATAGGCATGATTCTCATTTTCATACTAATCCTGATTTAACTTTAGTATCGGGAATGGATAATATTGATAGTAGAGTTCTTGTTGATCCTGCCCCTGTTCCGGTGCCAGAAGTGATATATCAACCAGCACCAGAGGTTGCAGCTCCTGTTCCATCTCAAATTATTGGTTCAGATGCTAACGGTAATTTTATAGTCAATGTTCCTAATAATGTTGGAGGATATACCCCTATTCGTATACAGAAATCGGGTAACGGGTTTCTGGGACCTCAGGGTGAGCTTTATTATCCATTTCCAGAGGTTTCCCAATTAAAGGCTATGTATGGATTATGAGAAAGGTGGGGCTTGATATTAAGCAACGGGAACTTTTTGCTGTCCTTTGTTGTCTAAAGGTATGAAGGGGCTAATATTCCCTATTGCTTGCTTGGCGTACCTGGTATGAGGGCCGCAGGGACAAGGTGAACGCAATGAATTGTAAAAGAATACAAGAATTTATTATAACTGATTATATAGATGGCCAGATGGGGGATAAACAAAAAGGTCTTATTGACCAACATCTGGCTCATTGTCATGCCTGTAAGGGTTATTTAGATAGCATTAGAAATGAAGCAGTTAATCCCTTTGTTAATGCCACTAAAGTCGTTCCTGATGATTTCCTCTGGACTCAGATAAAAAAGACTATTGAACAGGAAGAACAGCAGCGGGTAGAAAATAGTTTTATACCTGATTTTTGGGAAAGGGTAAGGGCCCTCGTTCATGTCCCAAGGCCAGCCTTTGCTCTTGCTACAGTAGCGACAGCGGTTATTATGATTGGCATAACAAGTCAATTTATGTTTAATAATCAGATTGTGAAAATCAATGCACAGGATCAGGTGATGTATCTTAGCTCCTTAATAGATGAACCTGCGGGGACAAACAATGGGAATGATTTAGGGACTCCTATTGAGAAGGTTTTTTTGTAATTAAACACTAACCATACATATTTGTAGGGTTAAAACTGGAGGGTAACATGAGGATAACAAAGGCAGGAATCGCAGGGATTTTAATGTCAGCTGTGTTGGCTTTATCAGCGCCACTTGTTTATGCTGATAGCGGAAATGGCGGTAATTTTGGAGATGGAGGATGGGGCCATCATGGCCATTATGGAAAAGGTGGGTTCTTTTCTAAATTGACTGATGACCAGAAGAAACAGTTGAAGGACATTTGGCAGAAACAAAAGGAAGCCAAGAAGACAGCCTTCACACAAATGAAGGCAGACAAAGAAGCTCTTACTAATGAACTTCTTCAAACGACGCCGGATGTGAGTAAGATCAATGATCTTAAATCTAAAATCGAAGCCCTTGGGGCCCAGATGTTGGATAGTCGTATCAATTCAAACCTTGAGGTTAAAAAGATTTTGACTGCGGAACAATTTGCCAAGTATCTTGAATTACAGAAGCATAAATTCTCCGGTCGCTCCCACAAGGAAGAACGGGGTTGTCGGCACCACAGACATAATCATGGAAATTGGGGAGAACAACGTGATGGTGGTTATGGGGAACATCATGGTCATGGGTATGACAATGGGGATAACGATTAAAGTATTCCCTGTTTGAAAGCATTCATAGGACTTGCCTCTGGTTTTGGGGAGGCAAGTCCTACACACCTTTAGAACAATTATATTAGTGAGGTTTAATATGCGAAACATAATGAAGTTATCAATTATTTTCTTTGCTTTTGGTCTGTTATTTATTCGATCTACACCGTCGTATGCTGACCATGTAAGGGTTGGTGTGGATATTGGAGTTCCTGTTGGTGGGTATTATTACGGGGGGCCTTATTATGGTGATCCATATTATGCCCCAAGGTACGTGATTGTTTCTCCCTCGTCCAGTTTTCAACCGGTTGTTATCAATGGGACCACTTATTATGTAAACAACGGCGTGTATTATATCTACACCCAGTATGGCTATCAGGTGGTGGCAACACCGGCAGGGGCATCCGCACCTGTTGTTGTTCAAAATACTGTTGCGGCGCCGACCGCAGTGGCAACTGATACCGGGGATTCTTTTACGGTCAATGTGCCCAATGACAAGGGAGGGTACACCGCTGTCGTTCTTAAGCCCTCAGGGAAGGGATTTGTGGGGCCGCAGGGAGAGTTTTATCCTGAATTCCCGAAGATATCTCAGTTAAAAGTCATGTATGGAAAATAGGTTTGAATACAAAAAACAGAGGGTTATCTATGAGAATGAAAATATTGTTATTGGGCTTAATGGTGTTGGGTATGGCAGGGTGCGCTACAAGTTCCAGGTATGACAATTATACTGACCAGAGATTCCCGCCAAAAGATCAGTATTATGTTGTGAATGTTTATCCTGAAACGCAAGCTCTTCCAGCCGCTAATCCTTATTATGTGATTGGAAAAGTCTCCATTGAAGGGTATGCCAGCTATGGAGTAAGCCCTGAAACGTTGGCTAATCAAGCCAGGAGCATCGCCCGAAAAAGAGGGGCTGATGCCATCATCAATTCCAGGACAGAAATAATTCGTTATTGGCATGATGCTTTATTGAGATTTAGAGGTGAATTGATTGTGTATGGCCCGCCGGCAACAAAATAAATTTGTCGGAGGATAATTAGCAAGGAGTGGGCATATGTTCATCAAAAATTATTTAGGCAAAATAGCGATTGTTGGTGTGTTATGTATGGCTTTTTTAATACAGCCAGCTCAAGCTTATGCCTGGTGGCATGGCGGTTGGGGTTGGAGAGGCGGCTGGGGTTGGGGATGGCCAGTCGTGGGCGCAGTTGCCTTAGGAGCTGCTGCTACATCTATTTGGATTGCAAATCATCAATACTATTATTACGACGGACTTTACTATGATTATACTCCACAAGGGTACGTGATGGTGGCACCGCCTGTGGTGACGACGGTTGTGGCGCCGCCACAAGTTTTAGTTACTCAGACCCAAGCAGCTGATGATGTTATCACGCTCAATATTCCTAATGATAAAGGTGGATATAGTGCCGTGGTTATCAAAAAATCAGGCAATGGGTTTGTTGGCCCACAGGGGGAATTTTATCCTGACTTTCCCAAGGTTTCACAGTTAAAGATCATGTACGGAAAATAGGATGCTCTATAAGGAGGGTTTAGATGAGAAGGTGTTTCTATTTATTCACAATGGCAGCGTTTATATTTGTCATTTCCGGATGCAATCCGTATAACAATGCGGGTGAAGGGGCTGCTACCGGAGGCGCTCTTGGCGCACTCGCCGGAGGTATTATAGGCCATCAAAGCCATGATACTGGAGCCGGCATGTTAATTGGTGGTGCAGTGGGTGCTGTCACTGGCGCAGCAGTAGGATCACAAATTCAAAAACCTGAGCCGCCGCCACAACAGGTCATTGTAGCCCAATCAGCACCAGTTGTTGTTGCCCAAACTCCTCCATCGACAACTTATTCCGGAGACACGGTCACTGTTAATGTCCCCAATACCAATGGGGGATATACGGCAGTGGTGCTTAAAAGATCCGGAAATGGCTATGTAGGACCGCAAGGTGAATATTACGATCAAATCCCTGCAACTGCTCAGTTACAAGCCATGTATGGGAAATAGGAAAATGGATGGGCTAAACAGAAGAATATGGGATTTGTGTTTAGTCATGTTCTTTGTTATATCGTTTTCTGTCTTCGCACAAGCAGACCCTTCAAGTGTGGATGATATTGTCGCAAAGATGACAACGGAATTGAATTTAACCCAACAGCAGATTGACTCTGTAAAGCCAATTATCCAACAATACAAGACCGCGCGTAAGCAGCTTATACAAAGTTTTCGTCAACAACTATTAACGGACAAAGATGCTCTAAAAAGTCAGATTGATCAATTAAAAACTGTTGAGAGGCAGAAATTAGGACAGATTTTGACTCAGGATCAGATGAATAAGTGGCTTGAGAAAGAAAATTTTAATGCGATGTTAAATCCAGATTCTGTTGATGATTCTGGAAATTCGAGTAGTTCTGGCGGGCATAGGCATAGACATAGTAGTGAAGATACTAATGAAGACAGTCCTTCAGGGGCTGGAGAATAAAGGGTCAATATGACTAAGAGATGCAAAAAATGTAAAGTTCCGCTGGAGGGCTTTATGTATCAGTTTATTGCAGCAAAGATATTTGGTTTGAGACCTTCGGTAAAAGATCCAGATTTGTGCAATAAGTGCGAGGATAAGAAGGGGTGGCTATGGGAAACAGAAGAAATTAGAAAATAGGCTAGTGTATGACACGTCTGTACAAAGGGTTTTAATTATGGGCAGCGGTAAAGCTTTTCTCGGGCCATTCTATTTAGGTGCACTGATGGAAGGATATCTTATGCCTGAATCAAATGTTGAGAAAAAGATTGATGGTAAGGATGGAACTGGTAAAAGAATACCAGGACAGCTCTTAAAATTTCAGGAAAAAAGCACAGAAAGAGAAAACACTCTTATTAATGACTTGAAGGCTCGGCATGTCAAAGAGATCAAGAAATTGCAGGAGGAAAATGCTGAGAAGGATAATAAGTTTATAAGAGACCTTGAAGTCAGGCATGCCCAAGAGATCCAGAGTTTAGAGGCTGAAAGCGCACAGCGAGAAAGAAAATCCTTGGAAGATTTAAAGATTGCATACCAAGCCCAGTCCAGAGTGTTGGTCATGGCTTTGCTAAGAACCAAGTCCGAGCGGGACAGGTTTTTTCTATCCTTTTCCTGGATCGCTGTTGCAACCCTTGTGACCATCGCCTTTATTGGCTTTATGCACGATATTATTTCCAAGATTCTTACGTTTGCGGCTCTGACTGGATTCGTGGGAACCATCATCTTCGTTAGGCAGAGCCTTAATCGAAATAATACATATCTGGATCGTGCTATGGAAGGCACAATACACCCAGATAAGATATGGGAAGAGGGCGACGGCAGGCCATTGGGCTTTTTGATCGGCGGCTTTATTTCATTGGTTTTTCTGGGATTGACACTGTTCATAAATCCCTTGGTCAAAATTGTGGAGCTTCCGCAAACGACTGGACTATCTGGCCAGAGATCGGTTGCTGTTGGGTCTCAGACAACCGGTACAACACAAGGGCAAACCGTTTTGAGTCCCACAACGTCTATTCCTGCTAAGAGTGACAGGGTTTCTTCTGAGGGTTCGCCAATATCCGTAAAGACGTCGTCGTCCATAACCGGCAACGGCGGTAATTTTATAGCTGGAAGTTCTCAGAAATAAAACAATGCTTTTTTACCGAAAAACTGAACAGAACGCCAATAAGTCGAAAGCTAGTTGGTACTGTTTTAATAAATTTTTTAGGAGGAAAAGATGAGGATTAAGAGTCCAAGGATAATGTTTTTTGTTTTAATAGGAGCATTATTTTTAAGTACGTCTTCTGTCTATGCTAAGACATCGGAAGAATATTTTAATAGTGGGCTTGCGTATGATAAGCAAGGTAATTGGTCTGAAGCTATCTCTAATTATACTAATGCTATTAAAATAAACCCTAATTTTACAACGGCCTATTTCAATCGTGGTAATGCATACTACAACAATGGTAATTATGATTTGGCGATTTTAGATTATACGAAGGCCATTGAAATTGAACCTAATTTAGCTCAAGCTTATAACAATCGAGGGGGTGCTTATATTAACAAAAGCAATAATGACCAGGCTATCCTAGATTGCTCCAAGGCCATTGCACTCTATCCTAACTATGCGGATGCATATAATAATCGAGGAACAGCCTATTATCATAAAAAGGAATATGACAAAGCTTGGGCAGATGTGCATAAAGCAGAAAAGTTAGGAGCTTCAGTTGATTCACAGTTCCTTGAAGACTTAAAGAAAGCATCAAGAAGGGATAATTAATTTGTCGTCGGTATAGATGTCTCAATCTATATAAAAACACTTTAATGAACCAAAATTAAAAGAGGAGTCACTATGAAAAAGTTAATGACTGGTTTGCTATTAGTTGGAGGGTTTCTTTTAGTTTCTAATCTAACCTTTGCTCAGGATGCTCAGCCGACTGCCGGAGGTGATTCAACGGTGAATCAGGTGGATAGTAATAATAATCCTGGTGCGGCAGATATGCCTTCTGACGTGCAAACTAATTCTGCTAATGCGGCTTCAGATTCAGGTAACACTCAGTAGGTATAAAAGGAGTTGCTATATGCCAAATATAAAGATTACAGAACTTCCAATGGACGAGAAAGAATGGAAGGAAGCAGCTGCTGGGGAAGGATTATTCACTACTATTGGTTTAGCTGAAGGGGAAATTCTGAATTTTATGGAAGGCAAAGGAGAGGTTGCCTTGACTGATATAGTGCATCACCTTAATTGGATTCCTTGGTCTACCATTATAATGGGTATAGGTGCATTAATACGAGAAGGGCTGATAGCGTACAAAGGGCAAAATCAATACGTATTATTAAAAACGGAGAGAAAATGATTAAGAAAAATCTTATAGGTGCAGTTTTAATGGTTTTATTTTTAGCGAGCACTTCCTATGCACAAGACGCTACGGATCAAAGTAATCCACCGCAAGACCAAAGCGCTGGTGCGGGACATTCACATCATGCCCCTTCACAGGCAGCCATTGACGCTTGTTCGGGTAAATCTGAAGGTGATAGCTGTAGTTATACCACACCCAGAGGAAAAGACAGATCGGGCACCTGCGCTAATACACAGGATAAGCAATCTTTATTTTGTAAAGGGAGCAAGCCCGCTTCATCGTAATAAAATATTTTAATCAATAAAATATCAAATGAATAACGCAAAGCCTAAGAAGTTTGAAAAAAGCCCCCATTGTTCTAATAAACAGGATAACAAAAAGATAATTTTTTATGTAATTGGAGGCATATTTTTAGCAATAATTCTTATGGACATAGGATGGGTCTTTCTTTTGAACATACGCTGGTTTTTCAGACATTAATCGCGAATTCAAAATCGCAGTGTAGCCCTACAGCATAGGGGATGGCGATCTCTATACTTTTTCTGTAATTATAGGAATCGTGTTCGGACTGCGGCCCAAAAGGCCTCAAAATTAGACCCTATTGAAGCTTTAAGATATGAATAAAACTAAAATTCAATTGGTTAGGTATTTATTATTTAGTGTAGTTCTTTTGTTAGATCCTTGGGTCTTTGCTCAGGATTCTGATCAATCCTTGTCTGATTCCGGTGTTCTTGTTTCCGGGCCAAATCATCAGAAATTGTCAGATCAAGACAGTACGGGTAATAATGGGGGCAGTGATGCTTCTTCTCAAAACACTACAGGGAAAAGTAATAATAGCGCTTCAAGTTCAGGCGGAATAATTGACAAGGCAACAGAGGTTGTGATTTCTGGAATGACTGCAAATCTGAAGTTGACCCAGGACCAAATTAGCGCCATTGGGCCGATCGTCGCAGACAATATTGCTAAAGGTAGAAGTCTTCAGCAAAACTTGGAAGATGGGATAATTGATGCTAAGACTATGAACACTCAGAGGCAACAGTTAATGGGTGCAGAGAATTTGGCGCTTGGATCAATTCTTACTCCAGCTCAAATGAAGATTTGGATGAATATGCAAGCCCAAGATCAACAACCTCCAGACCAGCCCCAAGCCCCGTCAAATAGCCCTGGTAGACACAGCAGCTCAAAATAGTTCTCAAGTCCTTAAGCGATGCAGGTCCATCCCATATACATTCCTTACAAGGTGACACGACTTGTCATCAGCTATGGAACTTTATGACCGTCCAGATTGTCTAATTAGTAGAAGGGTAGGAAGGTGGTTCTCATGTTAAATACAATTAAGATACCAATCATTTTACTGGCTTTCACTTTATTGATGCCTTTTGGGTCAACAGTATCTTACGGTTATCAAGACCATTCTGGAAGTCATTCTGGAAGTCATTCTGGAGGTTATTCTGGAGGCCATGGATATCATGGATATGGAGGCCGTGGGTATGGTAATTTCGGGTTAGGATTCAGCTATTCGCCATATTATTATGGTTCAGGTTATTACTATCCTTATTATTATCCGGATTATTACGATACAGGAATAATTGTATCTTCACCGGTCGTTGAAACGCCGGAGATTATAGTACAGCCTCCTACAACAGTTGTAACAACTGCCCCAACTTATCCAAACACAGCAATATCCCCGGTCCAAATTACTGCTACAGATACGGATAATGAGATCACCATCAACATTCCTAATGCTACGGGAGGATATACAAGTGTGTTGATGAAAAGATCAGGGAAGGGGTTCGTTGGCCCCCAAGGCGAATATTATCCTGAATTCCCAAGGGTTTCGGTATTAAAAGTTATTTACGGAAAATAAATATCCCCAACTATAAGCTTAATTAAAAATAGTTCAAGGATCCTCTGCGCTTTTTTGTCTTTTTAAGCTTATTTAGTTAACTCCTTAATAATTAAGTAATTGACAAAATACCGCCCTCTGGTGTAAACTTTATTTTCTAGCGAGGAGGGCAAATGTCTAAAATTAATAATACAGATCACAGAGGGGAATATTATTGGAACCAGGTTAAGAAGCATGGCAGCAAGTATCCGGAATTTGATTGGTCTTCAGTAGAGACGATTTTGAATTTGGTTTATACCTATGATATTGTTTCTGCTCACTTGAGCCAAAAGATAAGTCCATATGGGATCACTAAGGCGGGTTTTAGTGTTTTAATGATTTTAAGCCGCAGCCAATCCAAGTCCTGCAAACAAAATGAGATCAGCCAACTTATGTTGGTTAGCCCTGCCAATATTACCGGATTGGTCGATAGCCTTGTTCTCCCGGGATTGGTCGAACGCACCAACGACCCTCATGACCGCAGAGTCAATATGGTCAGAATATTGCCTAAAGGGGAAAAGCTGCTGAAAGATCTATTACCAGGTTATTACAAACATGTTCATGATATTTGTTCGATATTTACAACAGTAGAGAAGAAAAAGATTAATGATTTATTAACACGATGGAGGAAAAGAACCAGTGAAGTTAAAGGTAAATTATAAAAGAAGAATCGTGCCTGGCTTAGCGAGGCTGATTCTTGCGATTTTGGTGACGGCTGTCAGTCAAGGTGATGTATTGGCTGCAAGCGGTTCACAAAGAATCAATGAGCAGGGGATGGTCTTGAACTTAAGCCTACAGCAAGCGATTGTATATGCCAAACATAATAATGTCCTTCTCAAAACCGCCCAAGAGCGAATTGATGAAGCCAAAGGGCGCAGATGGCAGAATGATTCTGATTTACTGCCTCACATCTCGCTTGGAGCCAGCCAAGGCAGGGTTTTTTGGGAAAATTTTGCCGCTCAAGGTTTGCCGTCTTTTGGACTCATCGGACCATTTAATTCTTTTGATGCGCGGTTTCAGGTTACTCAACGGATATTTGATTTGAGTGCCATTTCTAAATTCCAGGCAGCCAATGTGGATGTGGATATTGCAAATTTTGAAGAACAGCTTACTCAACAGCAGATGGTCACAGCAGCGGTAATTGCGTATCTGGATGTCTTACAGGCTCAGGAAAAATTAAGGGCAATCGAAGAAGACGTAAGCCTATCCCTAAAATTGACGAGTTTAGCTCAGCATCAATTAGGGGTAGGAGTTGTGACAAATTTAGACGTGATCAGGGCCCAGACGCGCTTGGCAGGGCATAAAGCAAGAGAACAAGAGGGTATTCAAGGGGTAAACACTGCGTTCCTTAGTTTAAAGCGCGTCACAGGATTACCTTTGGACAGCGAACTTAATCTGAGCGATTCCCTCCAGTTTTTTGATGAAAAAACCCTTGCGGTTTCTGATGCCATTGATGCCGCTATTAAGGATAGATTAGAGATGTCTATTGCCAATTCAAAAGTCAAGTATGCGCAATACCAATTATCACAGGCCAATAGAGAAAGATTACCTAAGGTGGATGCTTATGGGGATTATGGGCTGTCCGGCATAAATCCGGATAGTTCGGTCCATAAAGCGGCCCAGATTTCCGTCAATGTGAGTATGCCCATTTTTGAAGGGGGCCAGATCGAAGGAGAAATTCTACAGCAACGCAGTCAGAAGACCCAAGCTCAGACGCTGCGAGATGATATGCAAACACAAGTAGAGGAGGATGTCCGTTTGGCGCTTCAAACGTTGATTACTGAGACCTCGCAGGTCAAAGCTGCGGGCGAAGCCCTTAGGCTTGCCATCCAGGAAGTTAGTTTGGCCAAAGATCAATATGCCAATGGAGTCGGCAATAATATGGGGGTAGTTGACGCCCAGGCAACGCTGGAGAATTCGCGGCAATCTTACGTAACAGCTTTAGTGCAATATCATATGGCGCGTGTTAATTATTATTCCGCCTTGGGGAAGACGGAGTCGTTTCATTTAAGTTCTTCGTAAATTGATAGAAGGGAACAGGTATGGTCAGCAAAATCGTAAAAAAATTTCATGAATTCAATCGGAAGTACTGGAAATTAGCGGCGGCTGTAACATTTGTTACACTCTTGTTGTTAGGTTTTGCCCTTTGGTCCCTATTTACTCACGAATCAACCGATGATGCTTACATTGAAGGCGATGTTACTGTCATTAGTCCAAAGGTTTCAGGGCACATTGAGAATGTCTATATTAGCGATAATCAGATTGTCAAGGCCCAAGATCCTCTTTGCGATATTGACGAGCGGGATTATCAAACCAGTTTTAATTTGGTCGAGGCCGAGTTAGGGTCCGCCAAGGTTGAAGAACAACAAGCCGGGCAAGATATGCAGCGTTATCGGAAATTATTAGCCAGTAAAGACATCTCGCAGCAGCAGTATGACAAGGCTCTTCTTCGTTGGGATACTGCCAAGGCACAAGTTCAAGCCGCTCAGGCGAGACTCGCTCAGGCGCGGTTGAATTTGTCTTACACAAGAATTGTGGCACCGGCTTTAGGTGTTGTTGCTCGAAAAAATGTCGAGCTAGGAATGTTTGTACAGGAAGGTCAGGCCTTGCTCGCGATAGTTCTTCCAGAGCGTTGGGTGATAGCTAATTTGAAAGAAACGCAGATGACCCATATCCATCCAGGGCTCAAGGTGAGTATCCGTGTTGATGCTTATCCAGGGGTGGTTTTCCACGGTCATGTTGAAAGCATTCAGCAGGGTACCGGATCAAGATTCAGTTTGCTGCCCGCTGAGAATGCAACGGGGAATTTTATCAAAGTTGTCCAGAGGGTCCCGGTAAAAATTATTTTTGATGGTCCGCTTGACCCTCAAAAGCCCCTGGAATTGGGGATGTCCGTCGTTCCTACCATTGATCTGTCATCTAGGTAAAAGAATGAAAGCTGCTTCGTCATTGCCTGATAAAAGTGATTTTAAACCCAATAAATGGATGGTGGCTCTCTCGGTCATGATCGGGGCTTTTATGGGGGTCATGGACGTGAGTGTGGTCAATGTCGCTCTTCCTCACATGATGGGCAGTTTTGGTCAGAATTTGTCTGCTATTACTTGGGTGGCTACGGCCTACAGCATCGCCGCTGTTATTATGATGACCATGGCCGGCTGGTGGTCGACCCTTATAGGAAGAAAGAATTTTTATTTGCTTTCGTTTGTCCTTTTTACGGTGGGGTCTATCCTGGCGGGCATGTCGCACACCTTTGTGCAGATGATCCTATGCCGCGTCTTACAGGGAATGGGTGGGGGGAGTTTGATTCCTTTGGCGCAAGCGATCATTCGTGAGACCTTCCCCAAAAAAGAACACGGCATGGCCATGGCCATTTATACTATGGGGGTGGTGGTGGCACCTGCCATCGGCCCTGCTTTAGGTGGATGGCTCACCGACAATTATGGCTGGGCATGGATTTTTTATATCAATATACCTGTTAGCCTGATAGGGATGCTTATGGTTGGCACCTTTGTGCATGACCCTCCATATCTTCAACGAGGAGTAAAGAAGATTGATGTTGTCGGCATCCTTTTGTTGATGGCTGGTTTGACAGGATTGCAGGTGTTTTTAGAAAGAGGACAACAGGAGAATTGGTTTGAATCTTCCTGGATTGTGTGGACAGCGGTCTTTACGGGGTTAAGCCTTTTGTCACTAGTTTTTTGGGAGTTGTCGATTAAAGAACCGATAGTCAATTTTAGGATCTTTAAGAATATCCAGTTTAGCATGGGAGTTTTTATCGTGCTTTTATTTGGAGTGGCACTTTATGGGACTACGTTTATTTTGCCGCAGTTTACCCAGCGGCTCTTGAATTATCCGGCATATCAGGCGGGCCTGATTTTGATGCCGCGTGCGATTGCCTTGATGTGTGTCCTGCCTATCGTAGGCAAGCTCTATAACTACGTTGACTCACGTTTGTTAATGATTATTGGTATCGCGGTGGTATGTGACGCGTACTTTCAGCTGGCCCATTTGGCCACCACGGCAGGGCAGGGTAATATTATGCCGATACTTTTTTTGATGGGTGCGGGGATGCCGTTTATTTTTGTTCCATTACCGACGGTATCATTAAGCGCTGTAGAGAATAAAAATATGACTTCGGCGACAGGGTTGTTTAATCTTTTTCAGCAAACCGGCGGCAATATCGGTTATGCTCTTATGGCGACTCTGCTTGATAGAAATACTCAGATTCATCACGCGTATCTGGGGGAACATATCAGTCAATTTGATTTTAATTTTGTCAATTTTTACCATCAAACTGTAGAGTTTATGTATAGGCAGGGAATGTCGCTGGGAGCGGCCAAGGATGCTACGATGGCCATGGTCAACAGGTTGGTGACCCAACAGGCAGAAATGATGGCCTATAATGATATTTCTTTATTTTTGATGTTTATGTTTTTTATCTGTGTTCCGCTTGTATTGATGATTCCTATTCAAAAAGCACATATTGATTCGCCGATAGCTGTAGAAATGTAATTATTTTGGAGGTAATATGGCTAAGATATGTAGAAAATGTAAAGTACCTCTTGAGGGCTTTTTATACTGGCTGATAGCATCAAAGATATTTGGTTTGCGGTCGTCAACAAAAGATCCTGAGCTGTGCAATAAGTGTGAGGATAAGAAGGGTTTTCTATGGGAAACGGAAGAAATAGCACGGTAAGAATTTGAAAATGATGAAAATTCCTCTGAATAAAAAGTCCACTCTAACAGAAATCCGTGAACATTTTGACAATGACGTTGAACGTTTTTCTAATTTAGAAACTGGTCAAAAAGCTACTATTGATGCACCACTCTCAATGGAACTGATCACTCGAGCAGCCATTGCCACAACGCCTCATGCTAAACGGGTGCTTGATATTGGCTGTGGCGCTGGGAACAACACATTAAAATTATTGCAAACACTGAATCCTTTAGATTGTGATCTGGTAGATCTCAGTAAGTCCATGCTCGAGCGAGCTGTCCATAGAATATCCGCGGTCAATAAAGGAGTTATTCGCACTTTTCACCAGGATATACGCACAGCCCCGCTTACGTCAGGGTATTACGATATTATCTTGGCAGCCGCGGTTCTGCATCATTTGCGTGATGATAAAGATTGGGAAGATACTTTCTCAAGGCTATATAAATTGGCCGCTCCCGGTGGAAGCCTATGGATTACTGATTTGATTTCCCATGAAAACCCGCGTATCCAGGAAATGATGTGGAAAAGATATGGTGAGTATCTTGAGTCTACCGGGGGTGAAAAGTACAAGGATCAAGTCTTTACGTACATTGACAAAGAAGATTCTCCCCGATCGGTGACATATCAATTAGAATTGCTTCGTAGGGTGGGGTTTAGTGAAGTTGAGATCCTGCATAAGAACTCATGCTTCGTTGCGTTTGGCGCTATAAAAAGTAAGTAAACATAACCGGCAAACCGTCCACTATTAAAAGGCGCTAAAGGGGCGAATCAAGAAGGCATTCAAGGAATCGGCCCCAAGTTTTATAACCGAGGAGGGAATATGGTTGTTAAGCAGAAGCATACGAGTATTACAGGTAAGATTAAAAAGGTCGTTTCAAAAAGAGAACATTTAACCCAGAAACAGCTTGACGAAAAGATTGCCCAAAAAGCGTATGAACTTTATGAAAACCGCGGACGGATTAGCGGATTTGCTGAGGAAGATTGGCATCAGGCGAAAAAGATTGTACTTGCCGAATTGAAGGCGGAGTAAAACAGGGGTTTCATGTTATCTTGTAGCGTTTGTAAGATATTGTCAGGTATTTGAAAGAATATGGATAAGATTATAATTAATGTTAATAATTTATCGAAGAATTACGGCTCATTCCAGGCGGTAAAGAACATTTCATTTGAAGTTAAACAATCCGAAATTTTTGCCTACTTAGGTCCAAATGGCGCTGGAAAATCCACGACCATAAAGATGTTCATTACCTTGCTTGCGCCCACCAGCGGTGACGCCATTATCAACGGACATAGTTTAATTCAGCATCCAGCCGAAGTAAGGAAGTCTATTGGATATGTCCCCCAAATGATTTCTGTTGATGGCTCTCTTACGGTCCAGGAAAATATGATGCTTATGGCACAGCTGTATGACGTTCCTTATCGCGAATGCAAAGGGCGTATCCAGGAAATGTTGACCTTCCTTAATTTAGATAAGCACGCCCGGTCACTGGTGAGGACTCTCTCCGGAGGGATGATTCGTAAATTGGAAATCGGACAGGCCATGATCCACCATCCGCGTATTCTTTTTCTTGATGAGCCAACGACAGGGGTTGATCCAATTGCCAAACGTAATATTTGGGAGCATCTTGTGGATCTGCGAAAAACCTTTGGCACGACGATATTTTTTTCAACGCATAATTTGGAAGAAGCCGAAGAATCTTCAGACAGGGTTGCGATTATGAATACCGGAGAAATTGCTGTTATTGGCACTGTTTCAGAACTAAAGGAAAAAACTAAAAAGAAGGATGCAACGCTTGAAGATGCCTTTATTTTCTTTGCCGGTAATTCTCTTGAGATGGAAGGTAATTTCCGTGATATACGATCGACAAGGAAGACCGAGGGGAGATTGGGATAGAATATGTTTGGGTTTATTTCACAGCTTATTACTAAAACAAGGGTGATGGCTTGGGTTGGGATAATAAAGCTTCTTCATGACCCGACTGAATTGATATCTAGGGCGGTACAGCCCGTTATATGGCTTTGTATTTTTGGAGAAGCCATGAGTCAAGTCCGGGGGATACCCACTCAAGGGGTTACTTATTTAGAATTTATCACACCCGGCATTCTTACTCAATCAGTGACGTTTGTCGCGATATTCTATGGGTTGGATATTATCATGGAGCGCGATATGGGGCTGCTTCAGAAAATATTAGTAACTCCAACGCCACGCTTAGCGCTTGTTTGGGGGAAAATGCTCTCCGCAAGCGTTCGTGGGATAAGCCAGGCCATCGTCATTTTTATTCTTTCTTTGATCCTTCATATTCATCTTCGGATTAACCTATATTCAATGTTGGGTGTGCTGATTCTTATTGTGCTTGGAGCCAGCTTCTTTACCGGATTGTCGATGATTATCGCGTCTATTGTCAAAACACGTGAGCGATTCATGGGAATAGGGCAAACAATAACTCTCCCGCTCTTTTTTGCTTCAAATGCTATCTATCCAATTTCAATCATGCCGTCATGGCTCCAGGTGGTTGCTAACATCAATCCCTTGAGTTACATGGTTGATGGTATTCGAGCCCTGTTAGTTACCGGTAATGTGACACGACTTTCTTATGATATTGTTATTCTTACTATTGTTACTTTTGCCATATCATTACTGAGCGCATATATGTATCCAAAGGTTGTTATCTAAACAGGAGAAGCCAATGAAAACACATAAGATTGCTGTTATACCAGGCGACGGTACAGGCCCTGAAGTCATCAGAGAAGGTCTTAAGGTCATACAGGAAGCTTCCTTAAAATACGGTTTTAAATATGAAACACATGCCTATGATTTTGGCGGAGAAAGGTATTTACGCACCAAAGAAGTTTTGCCGGAATCAGCGATTTCTGAATTAAGAAAATTTGATGCCATTTATCTGGGGGCTATCGGTCATCCTGATGTAAAACCCGGGATCTTGGAAAAAGGCATATTGTTGCGTTTGCGTTTTGATTTAGATCAGTATGTTGGTTTACGGCCTGTTATTCTTTATGATGAGCGGTTTTGTCCTTTAAAAAACAAAACGCCAAAGGATATTGATTTTGTGGTTGTTCGTGAGAATTCTGAAGGGCTCTACAAAGGGCTTGGAGAATTCCAAAATAAAGGGACAGCTGACGAAGTCGCTATTCAGATTTCTCATAATACCAGGCGTGGGGTGGAGCGTTGCATTCGTTATGCTTTTGAATATACTCGGGATCATGGAAAAAAGAAGAAGTTGACCCTTTGCGGAAAAACAAATGTATTGACGTTTGCTTTTGACCTTTGGGAACGTACATTTTATGAAGTGGCGAAAGAATATCCTGATGTTAAAACAGAATATATGCACGTGGATGCAACCACGATGTGGTTTGTGAAGAATCCGGAGTGGTTTGATGTGATTGTGACTGATAATATGTTTGGGGACATTATTACTGATTTGGGCGCCATGCTTCAAGGGGGCATGGGAATTGCCGCAGGAGGCAATATTAATCCTAAAGGGGTATCTATGTTTGAGCCTATCGGCGGTTCAGCTCCCAAATATACAGGCAAAAATGTTATTAATCCGCTGGCCGCGATTTGTGCCGGCGCTATGCTTTTAAGGCAGGTCGGAGAAGAACGTGCCGCGTCTTCTATCGAGGAATCAGTCAAGCGCGTGGTTATAACAAAGATTAAAGATTTAGCTGCAGGAAAAATGGGTTATTCAACAACAGAGGTCGGAGATTTAGTAGTGGGGGACTTAAAATGAGTGATTGGTTGACGGTTCTTGTTGTTGGATGGTTTGTTATTATTGTTCCTGGTCCCAACGTGCTCATTGTGTTTCGGAATAGCTTGCTCCATTCACGACAGGCTGGTGTTCTTACAGCTATGGGGTTGGCTGTCGGGAATCTTGTGCATATTACATATTGTTTGATCGGCATTGGCGTGTTGATCAGCCAGTCGATCATGCTTTTTAATATCGTAAAATTAGCAGGTGCAGGCTATCTTATTTATCTTGGCATCAAGTCACTTCAGGCACAGCCACGAACAGTGGATGTCGATAAGAACGCACCTTATGATTTAAGTGCTTTTGCTGCGATCCGAACAGGATTCTTGACTGATTTGCTTAATCCCAAGGCAACGTTATTCTTCCTGGCATTATTCACACAAATTGTTCGTCCTGAAACAACAATTTCTGTGAGGATCGGTTATGGCCTAACAATTGTTGCGTTAGAATTTATATCATTAACAGGATTGGCATGCGTCATTGGGCAACCGTATATTCGAAGACGGTTTAACGCAGTGTCACATTGGATTGAGCGGGCAACGGGAGTGGTATTGATTGGAGTAGGGCTGCGTGTTGCCTTTGTAAGAGGTATTCGCTAGTGGTGAAGGTCACTGTCCATTAAATAGGGGAAGTTCAATTTAAGTCAATTCACTATGAAGCTTAAAGGAAAAACAAAGAAAATAAATTGTCCTTTATTAGAATTTAATAACATCACAGTTCTAAAAGGCAATAATAAGAAGGTATTAGATTCCATATCCCTTAAGATTTATAAGGGAGAGAATGTTGTTATATTAGGGCCGAATGGGGCCGGTAAGTCGTCATTCCTTAAAATTATTACCAGGGAATATTACCCGATACCTAAGGAAAACGGATGTTCATTTAGAATTTGGGGACAGGATAGGTGGGATGTTTTTGATTTACGGTTTTTGTTGGGTATAGTTTCAAATGATTTGCAGCACACCTGCGCAAGAGATATAACAGGGGAGGAGATGGTATTATCAGGTTTTTTCAGCAGCATAGGTTTATTTAAAGAAAACATTAGTCTCAAGATGAAAAAGAAAGCAAAAGAAGTTATCGAATTCTTGGAAATGGCTCATCTTAAGGATAGAAAGATGAATGAGATGTCATCAGGAGAGGCCCGGCGTTTTTTAATTGGAAGGGCTTTAGTCCATGATCCCAAGGCGCTTATTCTTGATGAGCCCACCAATAGCCTTGATTTGCATGCGTTTTATAAGTTTAGTAATATTTTACGTAAAATAGCAAAATCAGCTACAAGTATAATTTTAGTTACTCATAATATTTCCGACATCATTCCGGAAATAAGACGCGTGATCTTAATGAAAAATGGGAAGTTTTGCAATGAAGGGCCTAAAGAATCAATTTTGACGGATAGAAATATCAGTAACCTTTTTGGGGCCCGTATTGAAATAAAGAGAAAAGGCGGTTATTATTACGCTTTAAGAAAATAACAAGAAAGGCAAAGGGGAAAAAGAATGTCCAATTTATTTAATCCTGTCAAGATTGGGGATATAAATCTTCCTAATCGCATCATTATGTCGCCTTTAACTCGTTGTCGGGCATCCCAAGGACGCGTTCCTAATACGATGATGGCAGAGTATTATTCTCAGCGTGCGTCGGCAGGCCTTATTATGAGTGAAGCAACGTCAGTGACACCTATGGGTGTTGGTTATCCTAATACGCCGGGAATTTGGTCTAAAGAACAGGTTGAGGGTTGGAAATTAGTAACGAAGGCCGTTCATGCTGCGGGCGGTCGAATACTCCTTCAGCTTTGGCATGTCGGGCGAATTTCTGACCCTGTGTATCTTAATGGTGAGCTTCCGGTAGCGCCTAGTGCAATTGCTGCGGCAGGCCATGTGAACCAGATACGCCCTCTAAAACCTTTTGTTACGCCACGGGCCCTTGAATTAAATGAAATTCCAGCAATTATTGAGGCTTATCGTAAGGGTGCGGGAAATGCCAAGGTTGCAGGTTTCGATGGCGTAGAAATTCATGGAGCCAACGGATACTTACTGGATCAATTTTTGCAAGATGGAACCAACAAAAGAATAGACCGTTATGGCGGATCGATCGAAAACCGTGCGCGCCTTATGCTTGAGGTTACTGATGCAGTAATTTCAGTGTGGCCGGCCGGACGGGTAGGAATGCATTTAGCTCCCCGCGGGGATGCTCAAGACATGAAGGACACGAATCCAAGGGTAACGTTTGGATATGTGGCAGAACAATTAGGCAAGCGGCATATAGCTTTTATTTGTACGCGAGAATCCCTGGGAGAGAACCGTCTTAGCCCTTCCTTGAAGAAAATATTCGGAGGGGCACTAATTGCCAATGAAGGTTTTAATCAAAGAACAGCAGAGGCAGAAATTGGATTGGGCCAAGCTGATGCAATTGCCTTTGGAAAGCTTTTTATTGCCAATCCTGATCTTCCTACCCGGTTTGCTACGAAGGCACCTCTTAACGCGCCTGTTCCAGAAACTTTTTATGGATCAGGATTTAAAGGATATACTGATTACCCGTTTCTTAAATCTTAACAAGCCACGATACTGTCCGCGAAGGAAGAAAAGGGAAATATGGAAGATAAAATTAAAATTATTACACTGGATTTTGTCAACGCCTATCTGGTTAAGGTCAAAGATGGCTTTGTCTTGATTGATACAGGCATGCCCCAACACTGGGAAAGATTGGAGAAGGAATTGATAGCTGCGGGTTGTCTTCCTTCTAAATTGAAGCTTGTGGTTGTTACTCATGGAGATCAAGATCATCTTGGTAATTGTGCGAAGCTGCAGGAAAAATATAAAGCTAAGATAGCCATGCACGAAGCCGATGCCTTTATGGCAGAAGGCGGTGTATTACTGAAGCGCAAAGCAAGGACTTTAAGCGCTAAAATTCGCATGCTGCTTTTTAAATTACGAAGACAAAAGATAAGTTTACAGAAATTTAAACCGGACATATTCCTGAGAGATGGACAGGATTTAGGCAAGTACGGATTTGGCGCAAAAATTATTCATTTGCCAGGCCATACTAAGGGCTCTATCGGTATTTTAACCGAAGAAGGAGATTTGTTTGCTGGAGATACGCTTGTTAATTCAAAAAAGCCGGATATGGCAGTGTTCGTTAATGATTCTCAGGAGCTTAAAAATAGTATTGAGAAATTAGGGAAGTTGAACATTAAAAAGGTATACCCTGGTCATGGTAAAACGTTTTCATTCTCTGATTTAAACATAAAGGATGGTTCAAAATGAATATCTCTGTTTTAGGTTTGGGGATCATAGGTAGCGCGTGGGCAAAAAACTTGATTGAAGATGGTCATGCGGTGCGGTGCTGGAACCGGACTCCAAAGAACTTTTCCAATTTCTGTGCATCCATCCAGGAGGCTGTAGACCGATCCGAAGTCATTTTTATCATCGTTTATGACCCGCCAGCAGTACAATCCGTACTAAATCAGATAAAATCGAAACTGGCCCCTGGCCAGTTGGTGATCCAGTCGAGCACGATTTCCGCCAAATGGACGCGGCTTTTTGCCGGCCAAGTGCAAGAAACGGGTGCATGGTTTTTGGAAGCACCATTCACAGGAAGCAAAATCGCAGCAGAACAGCGCCAGACCGTTTATTATTTGGGTGGCGACCCTGAAATAGTAGAAAAAGCGCGGCCCATTCTTAAGCCAATATCAAGCGCAATCCTGCACGTTGGGCCGATAGGCTCTGCTTCTACGCTTAAGCTTGCCATGAACCTCAACATAGCTGGAGTCGCTCAGACCCTGTGCGAAAGTCTTATATTGTGCCGGAAAGCTGGAATCCCAGACGATATCTATTTTAGCGCATTGTCGCGCAATGCCTCGCATTCTGGCCTTGCTGATCTTAAAGAACCCAAATTACGTCAAAACGACTACACTCCACAATTTTCTCTCAAAAACATGGCAAAAGATCTTCGCCTGGCACTGGAAACCGCCGCGGAGCTATCGCAACCGCTTGAGCAAACCATGCATCTCAAGAAGATTTACGATCAAGGGATAGCTGCTAGCTGGTCAGATGATGATTTTATTGGACTTATGCGACTATTTGGTTAAAAAAGAATGAAATGTTTCGTGCTATGAAGAATTTTCTGCTTTCAAAGGCATTTCAACTGATAGAGCCAGGGCCGGTCGTTCTGGTGACGACTGCGTATAAGAAAAAGCCCAATGTCATGACCATGTCTTGGCACATGGTCATGGAGTTTACTCCACTGATTGGCTGCGTCATCAGTCCTGGAGACTACAGTTTTTCTGCATTGCGTAAGACCAAAGAATGCGTTATCGCCATCCCTACAGTGGATATGATAGACCAGGTGGTTGATATTGGAAACTGCTCAGGCGAGGACATAGACAAGTTCAAGGCCTTTAATCTAACCCCACGACCTGCCCAAAAAGTCAAGGCTCCGCTGATTGCTGAATGCCTGGCCAATATCGAATGCCGTGTAGTAAATGACAGCTTGGTAGACAAGTACAGTTTATTTATATTGGAAGGGGTCAAGGCATGGGTCGATTATGACCGAAAAGAACGACGGACATTACATGCAAATGGTGACGGCACTTTTGTGGTCGATGGCCGGACACTCAATCTTCGTAAGAAAATGACTAAATGGCAATCCATCATTTGAAGGAGTCAAAATGAAAAAGAAAGTTATAGCCAGACTTTTCATTAAGAATGAATCAATAGAAAGCTTTAAGAAACAAGCTGTTGAGATCATTCAAAAGACCAGAAAAGAAAAAGGGTGTCTCTTTTACAGTCTGTTTCAAGATGTTTCAAGTCCTGGAGAATTTTTATTTTATGAAGAATATGCCCGCCAGGATGCGTTGGACATTCATTCAAATTCAGAGTATTTGAAAACATTCAGAACAATCGTTAGTAACATGCAATCTAAAGAAAAAGTCGTTGATATTATTTAATCAGAAGCAGTATGATGCCGTGACGAAAGGGTGTTCGGGTGATAGAAGTAAAAGACCTCACTAAGAATTTTGGAGATTTTTGCGCGGTAAATCATATATTTTTTTCTGTGCCAAAAGGGACTATCTTCGGGTTTCTAGGGCCTAATGGTGCCGGCAAAACGACGACGATCAAAATGTTGACGACAACTCTTAAGCCTACATCCGGCACTATGAGTGTTGATGGACATAATCCGGTTACTCAGCAGCATGCTGTACGCAGGAGTTTTGGGATAGTATTTCAAGATCCAAGCCTAGACGATGAACTAACGGCTTATGAGAATATGGAATTGCACGGTGTGCTCTATGGCGTCCCGTCTTTAAAAAGGCGGGAGGGCATCGAAAGGCTGCTTAAATTTGTAGAGCTCTGGGATCGTCAGGGCCATTTTGTTAAACATTTTTCAGGTGGGATGAAACGCCGTCTGGAAATAGCCCGCGCATTGCTTCATGAGCCTAAAATTCTTTTCCTGGATGAACCAACGTTGGGGCTGGATCCCCAGACTCGAAATCATATCTGGAGTTACATTAAGAATTTGCGAGATAGGCAGAACGTTACGGTGTTCTTCACAACGCATTATATGGAAGAAGCAGACCGTGTTGCCGATAAGCTTGCGGTTATAGACCACGGTAAAATTGTTGCAGAGGGCTCTCCCCAGAGTCTTAAAGAGAGGGCCAAGACCCAGTCGCTTGAAGACGCCTTTATAGCACTTACCGGCCATGCCATTCGTGATGAAGAATCCTCTGCATCTGACCGCATGAGGATGACCCGGAAAATTTGGAGAGGAAGATGAGTGCGGTTTACATTCTTTGGCTAAGACAGCTCAAACGTTATTTCCGTTCCCGCTCACGGATGATCGGATCTTTAGGGCAGCCGCTTATGTTTTTACTGGCCTTAGGTTTTGGTTTTGGCCCAATGTATCAAAAAGCCGGCGGAGGCAGCTATCTACAATTTTTGGCGCCTGGAATTATTGCGATGGGAATTCTATTTTCGGCGGTATTTTCAGGTATGGAGATAATCTGGGATAGGCAGTTTGGGTTTTTGAAAGAGACGCTGGTGGCGCCTGTTTCGCGCTTTAAAATTATCCTGGGAAGGATTCTTGGCGGGGCGACTGTCGCTCTGATTCAGGGAATTTTGGTTTTAGCGATATGTTTTATTGTGGGATTTCGAGTTGAGAATCTTATGCTGATCCCTGTTGCTCTTTGTTTCATGTTTCTCATAGCGGTCCTTTGTGCTGCGGTCGGAACGGCGATTGCCTCGGTGCTGGAGGATATGCAGGGTTTTCAGCTCATCATGAACTTTTTGATCATGCCGCTCTTCTTTTTTTCTAATGCACTATTTCCGCTTGAAGGCCTGCCGAAAGTGCTGCGGTTTGTCATTCATCTAAATCCGCTTAGTTATGGCATTGATGGCTTGAGAGGATCCCTAACCCATGGTTTTCATTTTGGGTTAGGATTCGATTTTGTTATTCTCAATATTGTTGCAGTAATTTTGGTGGGGGTAGGAAGCTATCTATTTTCACTAATACAAATTTAATGGGATTTTTTAAATAGTATGTAAGCGCTTAAAGTCCTGTAATATGTTTTACAGGACATGAAAAGGGGTACCGGTTGATCTAATGCCGGCAATTTTTATTTTGCCTCTTCAACTATCCATAATGGATAGCTTTTATTTAATTTTGTTTTTTTATTTTTAATACATCAATTCTTTTTTTCTTATATAATAGCTTCATGATTCCAAAAAGATTTGTAATTGATCATAGTAGGGCGCCTAGACCACGGCTCTCAAAAGCCCCAATTATTGAAGCTGTAATAGATATTAGAGTTATTCCTAGTAAACCTTGGGATGCTACAAATTTACTAAGCACTATAAAACCCCGACTTCCTGACTATTTAAAAATTGAAGAGACGAGAGAAGTCAAATATCAAATTTCTTCTGGAAAGTCATTAGAAAACAATCCAAAAACTGAAGACTTGGGTTGCGTTGGACTGAGAGCTCAGTCCAATGATGGCTCATATATTACGCAATTTAACAAAGATTCTTTTGTTTTAAGCAGAGTTAAAACTTATGACAAATGGGAACCATTTTGTAATGAGGCTAGAAAATTATGGCAATTATATTGTGAACTTTTACAACCAAAACAGGCCATAAGAATTGGAGTGCGATTTATAAACCGCATCCCCGTTGCAAAAGATGGGTTGAAGTTTAATAGTTACTACAAAAGCCCTCAACAGCCTTTTACCAACCTTGATCTTCCATTACAAGGGTTTATGCACCACGATGTTATTCAAATCCCCGATTCACCATATTTTGTTAATTTAATTAAAGCAGTCCAACCGCTAGTAGACCCCAACATGGATAAAGTTGGATTGATTATTGATATTGATGTATTTCTACAAAAGATGGTTGATTGTAAATTTGAACTAATTGCCGAATATCTTAAAGATATGCGATGGATAAAGAATGAAATGTTTTTTGAAAGTTTAACTGATTATGCAATCCAAAATTTGAGGTAAAACTATGTCGCCTTTTATTTCAACGGCAAGTGATGTTTCTGCGTATGTAGTGCAAATCGACGACTACTCTAGAACTAAAAGCGTTAAGGATGGATCGGCTGCTCAAGGTGAAAATCGTCAAGAAGTCTTAAATAGACTTGAGGAAATTTCCGAAGAATGTTCTCGCTTAGGATGGGATGGAGATCGTGCTGTTCCTATTTCAGCGCCATTACAAAAGGTAGCGCGGGGTTTAATCCAATCGCTACCATCAAATCTAGAAGATCCTGACCTGGGTGTTGAGTTAGATGGTTCGGTGACTCTTGAATGGAGACGTAGCCAAACGAAAGTGATTTCAATTAGTATTTCCCCGGATAACAGCCTTTACTTTGCCGCGTTATTGGATGGTATTCGAAAACGCGCCGCGTATCCATTTCAAACCACTTTTCCAAATGACTTATTAAGAGTTGTTAACGAAGTTGTGAGTGTTTAGACTGACAATGAATTACACTCCTGTTGCTAATGATGAAACCGTTACAAGATCCATTGTCGCTTCTAGCTGGTTTGCTCAGAAGGGTGGGGTGGCTTACGTCAAGCAGGATGCTTTTGTTCCATATCCTAATGTAGAATTGTCTGTAATTCGACAAATCGGCTTAGAAGAACCTGTGGTCTGGAGGCTTGCTAAACAAGTAGCAGAATTGCGAAACCGTACATTTTACGGTCGCGCAGATGTTAACGTAGAGAGTTTTATAAATGAAGGCCTGTCAGTTTCTCCATCGCCGACCGAAGCAAACCCTAATCATGCTGAAGTGTTTAAATGGCCGAAAGAGAAAGAAGCCCAAAAGGTTCTGGCTCTACAAATTGCAGCAGACGCTAAATTTATTATCGCTCCAATTTTATAATCTTAATTTTTATCAGATCAGTGTCTTTCTTCATTCGAAGTATCAACGTACTTATCAATATATTTAATTAGTAGCTTATTTTAAAAGAAGGTGATTTAGCATCATCAGTTTTTGATGGAAGATAAATCCTCGTCGTAGAAATATCCGCATGGCCAAGCCAAAACTGAACATCCTGAAGGGTTGCCCCGTTCTCAATAGCGTTTGTTGCACCAGTAGCGCGACATGAATGAGGATGAAAATCAGTCAAATCGATCCCTGCCTTAGCAGCATAATCCATAACAATATTGTAAATACCATCCCCTGTAAAATGTTTTAAATTGCCTTCCTTATCCTTGTATTGAGCCAAGGGCAAGAATAAAGGATTCTCAGGGTTAGTCCCATGGCCCGAGGTCTTCAAGTAATCATTTATAGCTCGGAGTGATGAAATCGCAACGGGTATAGCTCTTTCCTTTTGCCCTTTGCCGTAGATTCTAAATTTAGGGACACCATCATCTATATAAATACTTTTTACTTTAAGATTGCAAAGTTCCTGTCTACGCAAACCACAATGCAAAAGAGTATCCAAAATAGCTTTGTCTCTTTTACCGACAAACGTGTCAGCAGGGGGCTGGGCTAAAAGTTTACGAGCTTCAGCATCAGATAATCTTTTTGATTTTCCCACTTTGTTATTAACCTTGGGTCTTTTGATTACTTTAAAAGGATTGCTTCGCATAGCGCCTTGTTCACAAAAAAAAGTAAACAAGGAAGACACTGACGAAAGTTTCCTTGCAACGGCGCCATTGCTAGCCCGAAGCGGTGTATTTTCTGGTATGGCATCACCGATCTTAAATTTCGGGCCGTATTGTAAATAAATGCGGTATTGAACAACGTGTTTTGAAGTAATGTTTCGATAATTGGTAGGGGATTTGATTTTAAAGTATTTTTTAAACTGTTCCAGATCGGTTTGGTAGTACCTGGCCGTATGGACGCTTTTGGACCTGGCGTTAGCAAGCCAGATATCCTCGGAAGGCATTTCTGCCAAAGTGGTCAAACTTTCGTCGTCCAAAGGGCCTATATTTGCCTGTTTTAAGGCTTCTGCGGCCTCTGTAGGCTTATTTTCAGGGCTTTTGGGGTCTTGATCCGCTCCCGCTATGATCTTTTTTGGGCTCATTTTTCTATTATATTCTTGATTATGTGTATAATCAAGAATAAATACAATTTATGTGTAATAAGAAATCTGAAATCAGACAACCGCCACTGAGGTTTTTCTTGTCTTAAACGATATTTGAAGATCCGCTCCACATGCAGATGCTATCTTCTTAAGAAGTGAAACACTGTAACCCTGGTATTCATTGCTCTCATACCGGCAGATCGCTGACTTTGTAGTAGAAACTTTCTTAGCCAGCTCCTCTTGTGTCAAATGAGCTTTGTGTCTTAACTCGGCTATCTTCTCTGAGATAACTAAATTTTCGTACTCTTTCTCAAACGCCTCTCTGAACTTACTATCTTGAAGCAATTTATCGGAATACGTAGCAATATGTGCCTTTTGTTTGTTAATTTTCATAGTATTTGCCCCCTTTGAAACGGATTTCGTAATCCTTCTTTAAATTTATGGCTCTTGTAAGCTCTTTGGAATCAACTTTCTGCCCGTGTTTATGATAAGCATTGGTTATAATAATTTTTCTGCCTTCGTAAAAGAAATTGAAAAATCGGTCATCTTTAGGCTTAAACTCGTAAATTTTCTCGTCCTTGTCAACTACGCGGAATTTTCTTTCGTCAAACAATCGGCCATTTTCAGCAATGAATTTAACTAGAGCTAAAAGTTTGACCTGGATCTGCTGGGCTGAAGCATCCAAATATTCTTTCGCTGGTAAATCGCCTTTTTCTGTGTAATAAAATTCTACCTGGAACTTTTCTCCCTGGTAAAAGACATAATCTTCTTGTTTGGGCACGGCCATTGTTAACCTCAATTAAAAGTTAGCATATTTGCTAACTTTTGTCAAGTTAGGAAATGAGTATCTCTACTGATGAAGGTTTTGCTCAACTTCCCGGCCCATTGCGTGCTTTGTGCTCCGTTCCCTGCCGAATCGCAGAGTTACAATCTTTGGTGCTTTATTCTCCGTTCCCATGAAGAACCCCTGCTTGCTCTACAAACACCAATCCTTAGCATGCTGCTTCTTCCGTTTCCCACGACCTAAAGCTTGAATTCCTCCATATATTTGTTGATCTTCTTGGCCTGCGGGGTCATTTCACGCTTCGGTAAACCGTATTTTTCATAAAATTCGAACCAATGTTTATGCAAATAGGTCAAAACGACGTTCATTTCGCGCCGGCTGATCCTGGCTTGCCAGCCGCCATGCACTTTTTCAAACTTGCACAAAATCAGCATTGTCATCCACAAGCTGTGATCATCAAGACTTAAGAAATAAAACCAATATGGAAATTTTGTCGTCAAATGCTGGATGTAATTTCGGACCTCGTTGATCTCAAAAACCTCTTTGGGTTCATCATCGTAACCATCAAAGCCAATCGTTACTTGATTTTTAAATTTTCGGATCAATGCTGGATCCTTTAGAACATCGTCGAATATTTTTAAAACAAATGAATAATCATTGGCTTCGATGATTTTTTTAGGTATAAAAAGGATAATTTTATCAGCGGTTTTTAGGTTAGTTTTCATTAAAACGGTTACCACGTTATGTTAAGTACATTTAAGGAGCCAATTTTAATCAATTTTAAGTCATTTTGGTGACTCTGAATTTAACCGCTTATAAACATCCCCATTGGCCTTAAGCCAAGTATCAAACCATGCCCGAATCCCAAGAAACTCAATATATTTATCCAGCGCCTCCCGCGTAATATCTCCCCCAGGGCCTCCTTCAATGCTCTTAATACGGAATTGTGGCACCTTTATCCGTTGGGCTGCCTCTTTAATTGTGATCCCCATTCCTTCTCGAGCTTTTTTACATTCTGCTTCCAAAGACATAATGCGCATGCGATCCCGCGCAGCTTGATCATTGATGAATCCGTGTAGATTTAGGCCTAATTTACTATGTACCAAATCTACCAACTCACCGGCTTGTTTATCAGTTAAAAATCCTTTTGAACCAAGCTTTAATGTCATACTTATTTCATTCCTGATTTCTTTGATAGTTGCCAAATTGTGGGGTTTTTCACAAAATCAACCCTTTGACATTCTAGCCGTCGCATTAAGTATCCACTGATCATTCTCCCATCGAACGTTTGGGTCACTTATAAGATACTTATGATCTGAAAATAATCTTTTCTTTCTTTTAATTAACATATCAACTTGTCTATCAAGACCATCCGGCCCCGTAGCCGCACTTAAAAGAAGCTCTGTCACGTTTTTGTTGCCCCCTTCAATTTTATCCAATACCAGGGCATCCCAGACGACAGTAGTAATAAAGAAAATGTTCTCTAAAATCTTTTTATCAGAATCGTCATTCTTTAAAAACGGCTTCATTTCATCTAAAAGAGGTCTTGAGAATTCCATCAATGCTTTGGAAACACTTCCCGTTTTTAAGCCGTTTTTCATTTCCTTATTCTTACTTTCTTCAGATTAAATCCTGTAGACCCAGTTTTTCAAGAACCCAAGAAATATCTATCGTTACTTGATCCTTTTTACGAAGCTCATCCAAATTGTTGATGTGTCCTTTCATTAATGAAACCAACCTAGGACGCATTTCTGTGTCCCCGGCGGCAGCTAATGGCGTCATGCCATTTAGCATCGGTGTGGCTGTATTTATAAATTTTTCATAGTTCTTTCGGTAGTTTTCAAGCAACACCTTTCGTTCGGCATCGTTCAAAGGCGCTTTACCAGTAGGAAATACGCCCTCAATGATAGTCTTGTGGGTCACAGGTAAGCCTTCCCCTGCCTTCTCCGCCAGTTGTTGTGCCCGCTCAACAACTGATTCCATCCGATATTTCAATGAATCTTTGAAATAGTGTTCAACCATCTTCTTTAAGAAATCAAAAGCGATCCTTGATGGAGAATGAAGCACGAATTCCTGATCCCCCAGGGCTATGCCTCCCAGGATAATAACAGATTTATCACCCTCGTGATAAGTCATGTAACTGGTAAGTTTATTTTCTATTGCCTTTGATTCGCCTAGACAAAACCATTGATAAGCCAGGCCTGGCCATGGGGCCTCATCTGGCTCTAAATTACTCCGAAAACCAAAATCAGGCTTTGAATCCAATATCTTCTTTACCCCTTGCATTGACGTTTTAATAACATAAGAGGCCCAACAGACAGAAAAGTCTATTCCCTCTATTCTTTCTTGGTGTGATTTATGTGATTCCGCACGGATCCAACGGAGGATCTCCCCAAACTTCTCCCCTAAAACCTTCCTATTTTTCCACATGTCTTTTTCATTACGGCCCTCCGTAAGGAAAGAAGTTGCCTTTTCGTAGGTTGCTTCATAGATTTGATTGGGTACAGTAACCGGATCTCCCGCCGCACGGCTATAATAAGGATAATCGGTTAGCCACACCCAAAAATAGGTGTATCGCAAGACAGTCTTAGTTAAGGTCCGGTCAAAGAGAATAAACGTTCCACGTTCGGGATTTAACATATCAAGACATACCATCGATTGCGCATTCAATACCTTCTGAACCTCAATAAGGGTTGGCACTGTAGTCTTTCTAAATTGCATCATTGCAATTTCGTCGCTATTAAGCCCTGTCCACCCCTCTTGTTCCCAAAAATCCGCGGCTGTTTTACCATCTCTAAAAATTTTTATAAAAGACAAGTAATACGACGTCGCGTCGGTCGCAATTCCAATATCATGCTTACTTGGCTCGTCATCAGGCAGCATTTCATGGATGGCCTCGGAGACTTCGTTCGGCGTGTAATAATTCTTCAAATAAACAATATTTTTAAACGTCAGATCTTTATTGATACGCAAATAAGTATCGTAATTAGTGGGACTAAAAGGATTGAACCGGCAATCTGATGTACAGGTTATAGATCTGTTTCTCTTGCTGGCGCAGCATGGACCGCAAATGGGCGCATTAAGGGCAGGACAGTGCGCTCTCATGGGTGTTGGACATATCGAACATGAAGTTTTCATTTTAACCTCACATTTTAAAACTAGTATTTCCTATAATCTTTATTACAGGAAACCATCACGGTTCTAATTATTTTTTCTGCCCTATAATATTCCCATCCTTATCAAATTCAAAATAATTGTTATACCATGCATCAAACTCATCTGCTGTCATCCTGCCATGGCTTTTATCATAGGCGTCGTTGTTTATCTTCTCTAACTTTCTTGCCTTTTTTTCATACATTAGTGCTGTTTCAATGTCCCCCATCGCGTCATAGATGTTTCTTATTGATAAGTATTCATCGAAGCTCTCAAATTCACGTTTCCTAAAAATGTTTATCTCTATCGCTTTTAAATAACATTCGATCGCTTCATTTAGTTTGTCCATTTCCCAAAGGCATTTAGCTTTAACGCACAATGCATCATATATTATTTCTCTGTTGTCAGATATCTTCCTTGTCCCATATTCAATAACTGACTCATCTTGACTCTTTTCTCTCATATACAAAGCCACCACTCTAGTTATTAAAGCTTTTTGTTCGATGGCACTATTAAAAGCCTCTACTGCCAAAAGATGCTCCCCAAGATTTCGATAAGCATTTCCCATTTCAAAAAAAGGAGCCTTATACGAATCCAAGATTGTAACCTTCACTCCCAGAGAAATAATCAATTTGCTATATAATTCAACATTTCTCTTAAGGCTTATTTCAAAATCATATACTTCAACTAAATCCAAATAGGCATCAATATAAGCTGGAAACTTATCAATAATTTTTTCATAGAGGATAATTGCCTCCTCCTTTTTCCTGGTCAAATTAAGAATTCTGGCTTTTATAATGTACGCTTCTTGATTTTCTTTTTCAGAATCTAATACACGGCTCACCTCACTAAGAGCTTCTGTATATTTACTTACATGTATTAATTCGTATATTTTTTCTAAATCATTCATAGCTATAACAGTAGCCCGATTATGGAATTTTTTCTTCAATTTATTTATAAATTTTTGTCTCGTTTTTCTTGTAAATGTTATTACAGGAAATTTATGCCCAAGCTTTCCAAAGGCTTTTAATTTCATCAAGAAATTTATTGCAGTTAATTTCTGACCAAGTAACATCAGAATTTCTTAAAAGATAATACTGCTCATTAGCACAAACAAATTTTGTTCGATCTGCTTTAAGAATCCAATTAAGACAAGCAACTAATGTATCACTATAGGATATTCCAAATTTATCATTCGGGACATTATAAAGCAACCCTTCAAGAAAATAAGAAGGCGCTATATCTTTAGAAATCGCTCCATTCTCAACAAGTTTTCCTCGCATATTCTTAAGAATTCTTACGGTAGGTTTGAACCAGGTATTCGTTGCTTGATGTTTCATTGTGCAGTTTGCTGAATGTTGCTTAGGATAATTTGCAATTTTAGTTCCAGTTGAAGTAAAAAAACATATTCCTAAATCATATTCTTGATCTGATACCGAAATAAATTTGTGATAACGGCGGTGTTCAGTTGCAATCAATACATCCGCATTACGTCGGTTACCATTAGCACTGATTTTTATTGCCCTAGTACCAGCCTTTACAGACTGTCCGAAATTCGTATTAAGCGTCGTTATGACATCGGACTTGAAGTTATCATATTTATAAGTCGAATCCGTATGTGCTGCTATAAACGCTGATTGTTGTTCTTGTGGCATCTCACTAAGATCATGAAAAAAAACAGAATCTAAACGAATCACAACATCAACATCACTCTCACTATAAATATTTGTATCGTTTCCATAGGAGCCCTGCAAGAAAACTAGGAAATTCTTCCCAAAATATGGCGTAGTCGCAGCTTCTAATACACGTTTAATCACTCCAGACGTA
>Ga0302319_10003070_pt1 | contig 35322 bp, 34 predicted proteins | sample Bog_T0_2_FD_203319 | JGI IMG/M metagenome (GOLD analysis project Ga0302319, IMG submission 203319) | Peat permafrost microbial communities from Stordalen Mire near Abisko, Sweden - Bog_T0_2 | ecosystem: Environmental > Terrestrial > Soil > Wetlands > Peat | place: Sweden: Abisko, Stordalen Mire...
CTGCTGGGTGCGCGCGATGCGGTCCGCATGGAAGGCGGCAAGGTCAGCCTGAACCGGCATCAGCTGTGGGTCGACTTGTGGGAGTTCGAGCAGGAGTTGAAGCGTAACCTTGATTCGCAGGCGAGCCGCATCGAAAGGATCGTCCGTCTGCGACGCCTCTATCAAGGGCATTTTCTCCAGCATGAAACCGAGAGGCCCTGGGTGTTGAGGGCGCGCCAAGACTTGCGCGAGCGCTTGCTGCGCGCAGTCCGCGAGGCGGCGCGTGAGTGCGAACAGGCGCGTCGTTGGGAGGATGCCGCGACTTTGTATCGAACCGGAATCGACCTCGACTCGCTCAACGAGGGTCTGTATCGGGGCTTGATGCTCTGTCACCAGGAGCTCGGAGATCACAGCGACGCGATGCAGGCGTACCGGCGCTGCCGCGAGTTGCTGACGCGCTTCCTCGGCGTAGCGCCCAACGCCAAAACGCAAGCTCTGTATCACAGCGTGCGCGAGCGCGCAGGCTGCGGCTTGGTGGGAAGCGAGCTGTGAGCCTCCTGCAAGATTAAAATCGGCTCCGTTATGCCGGCAAAGGCGAGCTCGGTGACTTGTTCCTCGATGGTGCCATGTCGTGTCTGTCGCCAGGAAGAGGGTGACTCACCGACGATGCGCCGGAATGAGCGGGTGAAATGCGACTGATCGCTCATGCCGCAGCTCAAGGCAATTTCGCCGAGTGAGGCACCCGTCGTGAGCATCAGCCCTTGGGCGCGCTCGATCCGCCGGTGTCTGATCCAGATCCGAGCAGGCGTACCGAAAGTGCGCTTGAACGCGCGACAGAAGTGTCCGACGCTGATGCCGAGTGAGGTCGCAAGGTCTTTGATGAGGATTTTGCCAGCGAGGTTGGCATCGACATGCGCCGCCAGCCGTCGCGATTGCCACGCCGCGAATCCGCCCGTCGGGATCTGTTTTCCGCCGCTGCGTTGAATATCAGCCCGTGACGAGTGTCCGTCGAGCAGCGCTACCGCGCGGGCAATGTGTGCTCTTGTGCCGTCGCTGTCGCCGCCCCTGGCACGAAACGCGGCCTCAATGAGCTGAGCGGTCACCACCAATAGATCGCGCGAGGCACAGCGAGGCGCACTCAACTGCTCGTGTCGGCATGGATCGCTATCGAACCTATTCACGCCTGCAGTGTGTGCGACGCGTGGGCGTCATGCATTCCCCCGTCCGGGGGGCTTAATCGCCCGTTGCGCGGGCGCCGGCAGTGGAACAAGATCCGACGCCCGGGCTTTGTGGAGGTTCACAAGAATGAAACCGTCAGTCCCATCACTTCTGAGCTTCAATGGAGGTTACGTCGATACAGTTGGATACCTGGCTTTGCAAGGTCTATTCACGGCGCACGTCACAGGCAATTTCGTCACCATCGGAGCCGCGCTGGTATTCGGCACTTCGGGCGTCGTCGCGAAGCTCCTGGCGCTGCCGGTCTTTTGCAGCGTGATCATCGTGACGCGGCTGGTGAGCTGCAACCTGCCGGCGCGTCGGCCCGTCCTCGAAACCATGTTAACCGTGAAGCTGATCCTGTTGCTGGTTGCCGCGGTGCTTGCGATCGCGATGGGTCCATTTGCCGACGGCGACGCCGCGTCTGCCATCATCGTGGGTATGACACTGGTGTCGGCGATGGCAATTCAAAATGCGGTGCATCGTATTTACTTGAGTAGCGCTCCACCGACAACGCTGATGACCGGTACGACGACCCAGATTATGATTGATATTGCGGACATGATCCGCGGCGTGCCGGGGAATGACCGCGCCGCCATCAGATCTCGGTTACGCCGCATGTGCATCGCGGTCGTAAGTTTCGCCGCCGGCGCCGCGGCGGGGGCGATACTTTTTCATGCGCTCGGCAGCGGCTGTTTTGCGTTGCCCCCGGTTGTCGCATTGCTGACCAGAGTCGCCGCTAAGTTCTCCGCAACCCCTGCAATGGGGTGATAGGTCCGGTAGGCCCCCCATTGGGGGGATTGGGATAGGCGAGGGGATTCAACAGAATTCCCTCGTATGATCAATTGCGCCAGTGGATGCCGATGGGGTCTCGCAAGCACCGCGGTGTTGCTGGCGTCATGTAATGAGGGGGTCCTCGATCCGCGCGGTCCCGTCGGCAAGGCGGAACGGATCATTCTCTACGATTCGACCGCGATCATGTTGGCCGTCATCATTCCGGTCATCGTACTGACGCTGGTGTTCGCATGGTGGTTTCGAGCCCGCAACAGCCGGGCGCGTTATCGCCCGGATTGGGAATATTCCGGTCGTATCGAGATGATTATCTGGGCCATTCCAGCCCTGGTAATCCTCTTTCTTGGGGGTATCGCGTGGACCGGGTCACATGATCTCGATCCTCGGGTGCCGCTGGAAGAAGCCACGACACCACTCGAAATCGACGTCATTTCTCTCGACTGGCGCTGGCTTTTCATTTATCCGCAACGTGGAATCGCGAGCCTCAACCGGCTGGTCGTTCCGGCGGGAGAGCCGCTTCGATTTCGCCTGACCTCGACGACGGTCATGAACAGCTTTTTCGTGCCTCAGCTCGGGAGCCAGATCTACGCCATGCCGAACATGGTCACGCGGCTCAATCTGAAGGCCGACCAACCTGGGACTTTCGAGGGTCTCTCGGCGCAGTTCAGCGGCGATGGCTTCTCCGACATGCGCTTCGATCTGGTATCGACGGAGAGGCAGGCCTTCGAGGACTGGGTCGGCGCCACCAAGGCACAGGGTGGCATTCTTGATGTGAATACTTTCCAGGAGCTGTCGAGGCCCGCCAAGGCCGAAGGGACGCAGACTTACGCGCGCGTGAGCGACGGTCTGTTCGATCGGATTTCGTCGGGTCACATGACGGCCACGTCGCCGCAACGAGGACAATAGAATGTTCGGCAGGCTCACCTGGGCGGCAGTTCCTTTCGATCAGCCGGTCGTGATGATCGCCTCCGGCACCGTTGGCTTTTTCATCTTCTGCGTGTTGGCGCTGGTGACGGTCAAAGGCTGGTGGCCGTATTTGTGGCGGGAGTGGATCACCAGCGTCGATCATAAGCGCATCGGCGTGATGTACATATTCTTAGCACTCCTGATGCTGGTGCGCGGGTTCTCGGACGCCATGCTGATGCGCAGCCAACAGGCCCTGGCCGCCGGTCACGCCCTCGGGTACTTGCCGCCGGAACATTACGACCAGATCTTCTCGGCGCACGGCACCATCATGATTTTTTTCGTGGCCATGCCGTTCGTCGTTGGGCTGATGAACTTCGTCTTGCCGCTGCAGCTCGGGGTGCGCGATGTCGCATTTCCCGTGCTCAACTCCGTGAGCTTCTGGCTGACCGCGGCGGGCGTGCTATTGGTCAACGTGTCGCTCGTGGTCGGCGAGTTTGCCCGCACCGGCTGGCTGGCCTATCCGCCATTGAGTGAAGTTGCGTACTCCCCGGGAGTCGGCGTCGACTATTACCTGTGGTCCTTGCAAATTTCGGGTATGGGGACGTTGTTATCCGGCATCAATCTACTCACCACCATCTTGAAGTTGCGGGCGCCGGGAATGGGTTATCGCCAAATGCCCATCTTTTGTTGGACGGCCCTGGCCTCGAATCTGTTGATTGTCGCGTCTTTTCCCATCTTGACGGCGACTTTTGCGATGCTGCTGCTCGATCGCTACTGCGGTTTTCATTTCTTCACCAACGACCTCGGCGGCAATCCGATGATGTACGTCAACCTCATCTGGAGCTGGGGCCACCCGGAGGTGTACATCTTGATACTGCCGGCATTCGGGGTGTTTTCGGAGGTCGTCGCGACTTTCTCGGGTAAGCCATTGTTCGGCCGCCGCTCGATGGTGATGGCAACCATGGTGATCTGCATGCTGTCCTTTCTCGTATGGCTGCATCATTTCTTCACCATGGGCGCCGGCGCCGACGTGAACGCTTTTTTCGGCATCATGACCATGATCATCGCAGTGCCGACGGGCGTGAAGATTTTCAATTGGCTGTTCACCCTGTACGGGGGGCGCATTCGTTTCACGGTGCCCGTCTATTGGGCGCTCGGGTTCATGGTGACGTTCGTCATCGGAGGTATGACGGGGGTGCTGATGGCGATTCCTCCGGCCGACTTCGTACTACACAACAGTTTGTTCTTGATTGCACATTTTCATAATGTGGCGATCGGCGGAGTAGTTTTCGGCGTCATGGCGGGCATCAGCTATTGGTTCCCGAAGGCCTTTGGCTTCACGTTGAACGAGCGGCTCGGTAAGGCGGTGTTCTGGTGCTGGTTCTTTGGCTTCTACCTCGCCTTCATGCCCCTCTACGCGCTAGGACTCATGGGTGCGACGCGTCGTATGCAGCATTATTCGAACCTGCATTGGCAGCCACTCATGCTGGTCGCGCTGTCGGGCGCACTGCTGATTCTCTTAGGTATCGCGCTGACCGGCGTCCAGCTCGCCGTCAGCATTCGCCAGCGCGAGCGCAATCGCGATGTGACCGGGGATCCATGGAACGGTCGGACGCTCGAGTGGTCGACTCCGTCCCCGCCGCCGGCGTGGAACTTCTCGCATTTACCGCATGTGGACCGCGCGGACGCGTTCTGGGGCATGAAGCAGCAGCGCGCAACTGCCGGCACCCATGTCGGCAAGCCATCCTACGAATCGATCCAGGTCCCGCGCAATAACCCGACCGGCTTCTTTCTCGCGTTCTTCGCGGTACTGCTGGGATTCTCTTTGATCTGGCGCATCTGGTGGGGCGCTGGATTGGGTCTGCTGGGGGCGATCGTGGTGTGTCTCATGCAGGCGTGGCGCACGGACGGCGAGATCGAGGTGCCGGCGGAAAAAGTCGCCGCCTTTGAGCAGCTGCACGGTCTGAATGAGAGGACCATATGAGCGCAGCCGAGCAAGCGCTCGCGACCGGCGATGCGGTGCCGCTTTCGCTCAAGGGTCCTGCGCCCAAGCGCGTGGTCGCAGGCTACGGCTTTTGGTTGTTCCTGCTCTCCGACATCGTGATCTTCGCGGCGCTGTTCGCCGCGTATGCCGTGCTTTCAGGCGAAACCGCCGGCGGCCCTACCGCTGCCGACTTGTTCGACAAGCGGCATGTGTTGATCGAGACCGCGTGCTTGCTGGCCTCGAGCGTCACCTGCGGTTTCGGCTCGCTCGCCGTGCAGAGCGGCGATAGGACCTCGACCTATTTTTGGATGATGATCACCTTCATTCTGGGCGTGACGTTTCTGAGCCTCGAAGTCAGCGAGTTCGGTCACATGCTCATGATCGGCGCGGGTCCCTCCCGCAGCGCGTTTCTCTCCGCCTTCTTTACCTTGGTGGGCACCCATGGCTTGCACGTGACGCTCGGCCTGTGCTGGCTGATCGTCATGCTATTGCAGGTGACGACGCTCGGATTCCAACCCATGGTGGGGCGCCGCTTCTTCTGCTTTGGCCTGTTCTGGCACGCGCTCGATATCGTTTGGATCGGCGTATTCACCATCGTGTATTTGGGAGCTCACTTATGAGTACCGAAATCGAAGCCCAAGGCGTCGCGCCGGGCGTCAACCTGCAGACGCATGGCAAGCGCCGCAGTTATCTCGTCGGCTTAGGATATGCGGTCGTGTTGACACTGGCCTCCTTTTGGGCCTCCTCAACCGATGTGATCTATCCGCCGGGCGTCCCCATCCTGTTGGGGGTCCTCGCGATTGCGCAGATGGGAATTCACCTGGTGTTCTTCCTGCACATTTCGAGCGCGCCGGATCAAACCAACAATATTCTCGCGCTCGCCTTTGGCGTTTTCGTCGTGGGTCTGCTGGTATTCGGATCGATGATCATCATGGCTCATTTGAATCACAACATGATGCCGATGGATAAACTCATTCAGATGCAACGGTAGCGATGCGTGGCGATCGCCCCGCATGATCCGCTGATCGGCGCACTGTCGCCGCCGGCGTGGCGCGAATATCTGTCGCTCACGAAACCCAAAGTTACTTCGCTGATCGTGTTTACCGCGATCGTCGGCATGGTTCTGGCCTCCCCCGGCATGGTGCCGCTGCCGGCGTTGCTGTTCGGCACACTGGGCATTGCCATGGCGTCAGGCTCCGCGGCGACGCTCAATCACATTCTCGACCGGCGCATCGACCGGCAGATGGCGCGCACCCGACGGCGACCCTTGGCGACCGGGAATCTGAGAACCCGTCATGCCTTGGTCTTCGCAGGGGTCCTGTGTGTGAGTTCGATGTCGGTACTGTGGTTCTCGGCCGGAGGTTTGTGCGCACTGCTGACGTTCGGCTCGCTCGTCGGCTATGCAGTCATCTATACCGGCTGGCTCAAACGCGCGACGCCGCAAAATATCGTGATCGGCGGCGCCGCGGGCGCAGCGCCCCCGGTGCTCGGCTGGGTGGCCGTGACGCATTCCATCGATGCGCCGTCATTGGTGTTGTTCCTGATCATCTTTGTGTGGACCCCGCCGCATTTCTGGTCGCTCGCGATTGCGCGACGCGAGGAGTACGCGAAGGTAGGCATACCCATGTTGCCGGTGACCCACGGCATTCCCCACACGCGCCGGCAGATTCTGCTCTATACGGTATTGCTCGTCTTGTGCACGCTGATCCCGACCGCCATCGGCATGAGTGGACCGATCTATCTCGCGGCCGCACTGGCGCTCGATGCGCGCTTTCTTTATCTGGCCTGGGCTCTTCACCGAGGCGTGCGGCCCGATCTGCCCATGCGAACCTTTCGCTTCTCGATCACCTACTTGATGGCGCTGTTCGCGGCGTTCATCGCCGATCATTACTGCGGGCTGCTTTTGCAACGATGACCTGTCATTCACCCATTGGGGGGATGGGAGCGCCTCACACCATGCGCCAATCTGAGATGCGGGTTAATACCCCCAGCCAATTCGGAGATTCCAGTGAGCAAGAAAGTAGCGCAGGTCATCGTCGAGACTTTGCAATCAGCCGGTGTCAAGCATTGCTATGGCATCGTGGGGGACACGCTCAACACGTTTGCCACCAGTCTGAGCCGCAGCGACATCAAGTTCGTCCACATGCGCCACGAGGAGGCGGGTGCCTATGCGGCACAGTCCGAAGCGCTGCTGATGGACCGCCTGACGGCGATGGCCGGCAGCTGTGGACCGGGTAGCTTGCATTTCATCAACGGGTTGTATGAGGCGAATCGCAACCGCGCGCCGGTGATCCTGATCGCGAGCCAGGTGGTGCGACGCGAGCTCGGGTTCGATTTCATTCAAGAAGTGAATTTCGAAGACGTCTTTCGCGGCTGCAGCGTATTTTGCGAAATGATCCTGACCCCGGAACAGGCGCTGCGCAAGACCGTCATGGCGTGTCAGGCTGCCTTCTCCAAGCCGGGGGTGGCCGTTCTGATTCTCCCCGTCGACATCGCGGATTCGGATGCGGTCGGCGAGCCGCCGTTCCGTATCCACGTCAACAAACCCGTCATTCGGCCGAGTGAGCAAGATTTGGATCGGATCGCCGCCATGCTGGCGGAAGGCACGAATATCACGATCTATGCCGGGTCCGGCTGTGTGGACGCTCACGACGAGGTCGTCGAACTCGCGCGGCGCCTGCAGGCGCCGGTCGCCCACACCTCACGTGGCAAGGACCAGATCGAATACGACAATCCCAACAATGTGGGCATGACGGGTGTGGTCGGGATGGAGTCCGGATACCACGCCATCCTGAACTGCGACACCTTGCTGCTCCTCGGCACCGATTTTGCGTGGCGCCAATTCTACCCGGACCATGCGAAGATCATTCAGGTCGACATCGATTCGACCCATGTGGGCCGTCGGCATCCGGTCGACCTCGGCGTAGTGGGAAATATCAAGGATACTCTGCAGGCGCTGCTGCCGCGCGTTGAACAGCGCAAGGATGCCGCATTCCTCAACTCTTATGTGGAACGTCACAAGAAGGCGCTCAAAGCGCAAGCAGAGAGAGCCACGCCCGGTCATCACGGCAAAATACCCGGCCAATATTTGACATCGATCATCAATCGGCTCGCCAATCAAGACGCGCTATTTACCGCCGACGACGGGACGCCGCTCGTGTGGATGTTGCGAATGGTGGAGGCGAACGGTAAGCGGCGCATGTTCGGCAGCCTCCTGCACGGGACCATGGCAAGCTCGATCGGCAATGCCATCGGTCTGCAGAGCGCCCAGCCCGGCCGCCAAGTCATCGCCCTGGCGGGCGACGGCGGCTTCAGCATGTTGCTCGGCGATGTGCTCACCACGATCCAAGAGAAGCTCCCGCTCAAGATCGCGGTTTACGACAACGGCAAATTGGGATTCGTGGAGCTCGAGCAGAAGGGTGAAGGACTGCTGCCGGTCTATACAAATCTTGTGAATCCGGATTTTGGCAAAGTGGCGCAAGCCATGGGTCTTTGGGGCAAGACTGTCACCCAGGCGGATGAACTCGAAGGCGCCGTCGCGGAGTGGCTCGGGCAACCAGGGCCGGCGTTGCTCAATGTCAAGGTCGAGCCGCTGGAACTGGTGATGCCGCCGCACACGGCAGTCGAGAACGTCTATGGGATGGCGATGTATTCAATCAAGGCCGTCATGCACGGCAAGGCGGGTGAAGTTTTCGAAATGATCGGCGACAACTTCCTCTAGCGAGGTCCATCTGGTGCTCCGGCGGTGAACTCGATACTCATTTGTCGCGATTGCGACAGCGTGTATCGTGCGATTCCGCTACGCCGGGGCGATGTGGCGCTGTGCCGGCGCTGTGACGCGGTTCTCGCACGGCATTTTGGCGCGACCGTGGACAGTGGATTGGCGCTGGTTTGCGCGGCGGCGATCTTTTTCGCCATCGCAAATCTCACGCCCATCTTAAGCATCGACATCGCCGGGATCGAGAGCAAGGCCAACATCTGGTTCGCCGTGCGCTCATTGCAGCAGGGCTGGATTTCAGTCGCTGCGTTGGGACTCGCATTCACCACCTTTCTAATCCCGGCCCTGCAAATAGGGCTCCTCTTCTGGGTGCTCATCTTCGCACGTGTCGGGCAGCGGCCACCCGGCTTTGTACCCGTCATGAAGCTGCTGCATCGGATGCGCCCCTGGAGCATGACCGAGGTTTTCCTGCTGGGCGTTTTGGTCGCGATCGTAAAACTCGCAAAATGGGTTCCGATAGCGGCGGGCCCCGGCATCTGGGCGATCGCGGCCTTGACGGCGGTGCTGGCAGTGCTCGGCCGCTGTGATGCGGCGTCGTGGTGGTCGATTGCCCCCTCGGTCAAGACATGAGGCCGTTGCAGCAATCTCACGAACTCGGCTTGAGTGTATGCCGCACCTGCGGTCTGGTCGTGTCGCAGGCATCGCTCGGGATCGATCGGCGCTGTCCGCGCTGCCAAAGCCGGATCGAGCAGCGCACACCCTTCAGCACCGAAATGACGCTGGCCTGGCTGATTGCAGGAGTCGTGTTCTACGTTCCTGCGAATCTGTTGCCCGTGATGCATACCAGCGGATTGCTGGGCGAGACCGACAGCACCATCCTCGGCGGGATTCTCGAGTTCTGGCGCGCGGGCGACTGGGACATTGCCCTGTTGATCTTCATTGCCAGCGTTGCAGTGCCATTCACGAAGTTCATCGCCATCGCTCTGCTGCTCGTCACCGTACGTAAGAGCAGCCGATGGGAACAACATCAGCGCACCGTGCTCTACCGGATCGTGGAGTTCATCGGCTACTGGTCGATGCTCGATGTCATCGTGGTCGCGTTAACCTCGGCATTGATGCAATTCCAGGTGTTGGGGACCGCCGAACCACGCCCAGGCATCGCTTTTTTTTGCGCGGTCGTGGTCGTGACCATGTTATCGGCATTGAGCTTCGATGCGCGACTGATCTGGGATCGACCCGCATGAGCGCGGTGCCACCTGCCGAAGAACCGCTTCCCGCGCCGGCGGTGCAGAATCGACGCTGGATTCCGCGATTGGTGTGGATGGTTCCAATAGCCGCGGCTGTCGTCGGCATTTCACTGCTGATCAGGAGTTGGCAGAGCGAAGGCCCGCAGATCACGATCAAGTTTTTGAGCGGCGAGGGGGTTCAAGTCGGCAAGACGCAGGTCAAGTATCGGGACGTCACGGTGGGGCGCGTGTCGGCGGTGGAGCTGAGCGCGGATCACCAGACCGTCTTGGTGAGCGCCGATTTGTCGAAGGATGCCGCAAGCTTGCTCAAGGAGGACGCCCAGTTCTGGATCGTGCGGCCCCGCGTCGGCGTGGGCTCGGTGTCGGGCCTCGAGACGTTGCTATCGGGGGCGTACATCGGCATCAAGTCCGGCACCGCCCCGCGCCATGAGCGCCAGTTTGTCGGGCTGGAGAATCCTCCCGCTCTTCCGCATGGCCCGCGGGGTCGTGAGCTCGAACTGCGCGCCGCCAGAGCCGGTTCTCTCGCGATCGGTGCACCGGTGTATTTTCGGCAGTTCCAGGTCGGCCGCGTGATCGATGAGAATCTGCTGCAGGACGGCAGCACGCGGGTGACCGTATTCGTCGAGGCGCCATACGATGGCTTCGTCAAACCCGTCACGCGCTTCTGGAACGCAAGCGGGATCGATGTCCGGCTCGGCGCCAATGGCCTGAATGTGCAAACCGAATCGTTGGCGGCGGTGCTGGCCGGAGGCCTGGCCTTCGACGACGGACCGACGGAAGCCGGCCTGGCGGCGGCGACCGGCATACCCGGTCAGTTCATTCTGTACAAAAATGAGACCGAAGCGATGGCACCGCCCGATGGGGAGCCGCACTACGTGCGGATGCGGTTCGCGCAGTCGCTGCGCGGCCTCGAGGTCGGTGCGCCAGTAGAATTCGTGGGGGTGGACATCGGGTCAGTCGTCGCTGTCGACTTAGGCTACGAAACACGAGACAAATCCTTTCCGGTCATCGTAACCGCCAAGCTCTATCCCCGCCGCATGGGCCAAGCCTACGAAGTACTTGCCGCGCAGGGCAAGACCGAGAGCGATGAGACTCTCGCGGCGTTTGTCGGAACCCTGGTGAACCGAGGTCTGCGCGCGCAGCCACGATCGGCGAGCCTGCTGACGGGTAACGTGTATATTGCGCTCGATTTTATGGCGGCGAGCCCTCGCGCGGCCTTTGACGCGTCGATTCGGCCGCTTGAATTGCCGACGGTGAATGGCAGCTTTCAAGAACTGGAAGCCGGTGTCGGCCGCCTGGTGAAGAAGGTGAACGATCTGCCGCTCGAGCAAATCGCGGCGGATTTGCACACGGACCTCACAGACCTTCACGAAACCTTGAGCGCGCTGCACACCCGGGCGCTGCCCGCTGCAGTCGATGCATTGTTGGCCCTGCATAGGACCCTCGATTCTGCCGACCGGACGTTGAGCGTGGAATCGCCGTTACAGCGCGATCTCGCCGAAACCTTATCGCAGACTCGCAGCACCTTACAAGCTGTGCGAGAACTCGCCGACTATCTCGATCGACATCCCGATGCGCTGCTGCGCGGCAGGCGAGCGCAGAAGATGCCTACGGAAACTGCAACTTCATCTTCCGGCGCCCCACCGTGAAGCGCTACGGCCTTCGGTTCGCTCTGACCTGCCTGAGCGTCGTCGGCTGTACGTCGGCACCGGTTCGCTATTACACGTTGGCTCCGCCGCCCGACCAGACTGTGCCGGTGCCGGAGCCTACCTTCGCGATTGTCGTGCGGGTCGTGCATATCCCGCCGCAACTCAACCGCTCGGAGCTGATGGTTCGAACTGGGCCGACCGAGATGACGCTTCTCGAGAATGAGCGTTGGGTGTCGCCCGTCGACGATGAGATCAAGGACGCGCTGAGCCTCGCGCTACAGCGGCGGCTCACCCGCCCGCCTTTGCCGCGCGCCGCCTTGACAGCCATATCGCTCGACATCGACGTGCAGCGTCTCGAGGCGGAACTCGGGCAGCGCGCACGGCTCGAGGCGTCGTGGAGTGCAACCTCTGCTGCGGGTGGTCAAACCACGGGCGTGCGGGCGGCAGCCTGCAAGTTTCAGGCGGACGAAAAAATCCGTGCCGGCTACGCAGAGATGGTTCAAGGATATCAACGAGACATTGCGGCGCTCGCCGACGCCATCTTCACCGGATTGGCGCGTGCCGTGAGCGGCAGTGACGGATCGTGCCGACAAGCAAATCACGATTCGGCCGGCGGATCCGGGTAGATCACGAGATTCACCAACTGGAGTCAAACATGTTGCGCCGAATTCACCGAGTCAAGTCGATACTTCAGTTTCTGCGCGAGCGGGCACCGCATTACGGTCCGCTCGCCAGAAATGATCTACACAAGTTCCGCGATGAGATCGTCAAGGCATCCGTCGGAGCGAGCATCTCTGCGGTCGCGGGCCTTATCTTTGCCTGCTTCCTGTCGGTGGCCGTGATTGTCTCGGCATGGGATGGCCCGCATCGGACCGCGGTGGCGTGGGCGATTTGTTGCGGTTGGGGCGTACTTGCGTTCTTCGGCCTATGGTATGCGCGAAAAGCCATTTCAGGTCCGCCGCCGTTTCAGCTGATGGCGGCCGCGCTCGCGCGCGACTATGCGAGCCTGCTCGCGGTGGCGGATCGAGAAGGGCCGTAATCAGACATGAACCATGAAACCAAAACGTCGCGGCAGCCGCCGACGAATCCCGGATGGTCGATATCCCTTTTTCGCCGGACGCCAAGATCACTGTGGAGCGGCGCGGACAGATAGCCCTCATCGGCCGCAAATCTTCAACCGGATCGACCCGGACGCATTTTACGGTTTGGCCACGGCTTACCACGATTTCGACGGCGATTCGACGCTACGGGCGGGCGGTCCTGTTGGGCCATGCGGAGAACGTCTCCCGCGGCAACGACGTCGAAGCCTTAAGGGTCGGTGAAAATAGTCGTTCAGCGCGTCTCGACTCCCGCGATGTCAATTGCCCCCATGGAAAGTGCAAGGGCAGCCGCCGCCGTATGCGCATTCGCCCGCGCATCTTCAACTTGCGTGTCGCCTTGAACGACCGCGTTCTCTTCCGTGGCAAGATCCGTATAAGTTCCCACGCCTTGGCGGTACGAACGCAGCGCCGCCTCGTAGGCTGTGTGCGCGGCCCGACTCAACGCCGTGGCGGCGTCATACTCAGCCAGGCTCGTCAACAATCCGTTGTAGGCGCGCACCACTTGTTGCGAGGCGGAGTCGCGCGCAGCCGCCAGTTGATCCTGCGCCTCGCGTGCCTTGGCATCGGCCATGGAGATGCGATTTCGCCGCATTCCACCGTCAAAAAGAGGCATGCTGAACGACAGCAGAATGCTTTGGCCGGGCCGATCGATATGCGAATAAGGGCCGCCGTCGGAGTTCAACGAACCGACATTCTGAAAAGCTTGTCCCGCGAGCTCGACCTTCGGGTAATAGGATCGCCGCTCGCCCTTGAGCGTTGCCTCGGCCGCATCCACTTTGCCGAGCGCAGCGATCACATCCGGACGGTGAGCGAGCGCTTGATCGATGGCCTTGGATATGCTCTCGGCCGGGGCGGGCGGTAGCGGCAACTCTGCGCTATCGACCACATCGATTTCAGATGCTGCAGGCACGCCCAGGGCCGCAATGAGATTTGCGCGCGCGGTCCGCTCCGCGCCTTCGACTGCTGCCAGCGTATAGCGCGTTTGCGCCGTTTGTCGCTGCGCTTGCGCAACCGCGACTACGGTGGCGAGGCCATTGTTCTGCTTGGCGATGGCGGCATCCTGAGTGGTAACAGCGGTACTCAAGGCTTGCTGCGCGGCATGGAGTTTGCCGCGCGCGGCGCCCAAGTCAAAATAGGCTTGCGATACCTGGAAGATGAGTTTCTGATGGGCTCCAGTGAAGGCGACGTTGGCCACAAAAGAGTCTGCACGCGCGGCCTGCAATTGAGCATCGCGACGGCCGAAGTCGAAGAGCAGCCATTTCAACGCGAGCGCGGGAATGACTTCGCGCGTGTCGGAAACAAAATACCCTGCCGGCACCAGGTTTTTGGGCGCCGGCAACGGCGTGTGCTGAAAGCCGCCGATCGCTTGCAATGACAGCTGCGGAAGATACGCGCTTTCGGCAAGGCCAATGCCCGCAGCCGCTTCACGTGCAACTTCCCAGGCCTCCCGCGTCATTGGGTTCTCTCTTTCAGCCAGGTCGACCAGCGCGGCCAGATCGTATGGCTTGCGCGGCGGCGCAAAACCACCTTCGCCGAGGGCGGCGGCGCGGCGGATCGCCGAATCTGGAATCACCCAGGGTTGTTCGGCGTTCGGCGGCGCTTGGGCGATGGCCGGATGAACTCCGAGAAGGCAACCGCCAAGCGCCAGCCCGACATTTAAGCGTTCAATGTACCGCCGAAGCAACATGCTGAGCCTCCGACTCGAGTTGTTCGATGGCACGTTGGCTCAAGAGTTCGCCGGGTGCTGTTGCCGTCACCTGCAAGGCGGTGGGCGCGGGACTCGGCTCAACCGCTTGGCCTGTGGCTAGGTTGTCTGCGGCAGATTCGGCCCATGCGGCGAGCCGGGCAGTGGATCCCGTGTCGGCATAGGCGGAAATCGCATCCGTCGTTAGGACGAATGCGGTGCCCGCGAGCTTTTCAATGGTCGCGAGGGCAGGAACGTCAACCCGTTCTTGCGCATGGCTCGGCAGCATGCGCAGCTCGAAGAGGCTCAAGGTGCGCAAGTGATCAGCCCTCACCAGCGCCCGCACGGCGCGTGAGCGAGCCTCTTCGGCATTGCGTGGCCGACGAATCACGTCCGCAATCGCGCGCAGCGCCTCGGCAAGCGCCGCACGCACGCCGGATCTGGCCGATTCGGGCCAGAACGAACTGAACGCAATCGTGATCACGATGTTACCGAGCACGATGCCGGCGATTCGATCGCGAAGCACCGTCAGATCGCTCGCGGGCGCGTAGCCCTGCAGAATTCCTAAAAAAAACGCGAATGCGATTTGCAGGCCGGCGTAGGAAAGCAGTTCGCTGCTGGTCGCCACCCAGGCGGCGCCGACCGACACGGCCGCAATCAATAGACAAAGCTGGCCGATATCCGTGAGGTGCGGCAGGACAAAGACAATGCACAGACCGGCAATCAGCCCGCCGATGACGGCCCCGGATAGCCTGAGCACCAACTTGTGGACCGTCTCGCCCAAGCTCGAGAGAGCCACAAAAAAGCACGTAACAACGGAGGTGCGCATCCCGGGCCAGTCGAGAAGCGTGTAGGTGGCGTACGACAGCATGACTGCGAGCGTCGTTTTCAAGGCAAATTGCCAATTCGCCGGATTGCTGAAGGCGTCGGCGACGAAGAGTCGTCGCGGCGGATGATGCGCTTCTGCGTTGTCAGGCAGGGTCGCAGGGCGAACAATCGCGTTCAAGACGACGGACAGCGCGCTGCGCACGGCGATCACCGCCGGCGATTGTTCGTTCTCGGTGTCGATGATTGGCGAGGCCGTGTTCGACTCGATGGCCTGTCTGCAGGCTCGCAATCGGCTCGCGAGCTTGAGTCGGTTCGCAGCTGACAGATCGTCGGGAAGCGCTTCCATGATCACCAACGTATCAAGCAGCGCACGAATCACAGAGACGTTAAGTCGGCCGGTGCGCGGTCCCTGGTCGGCGCCGTGTTGCGCAATCTCGAGCAACGGCAGCAGACGCGCGCGCCATTCAGGAAGGGATTTGCGGTACTCGCCGTTCGCCAATGCGCGCTCGCACTCATCAAGGACCTTCCGAACGCTGCGCTCCATGAATGCCGCAGCGCCCTGACCGAACAGCAAGTTGACGATGACCGTCACGGCCACCGGCACGAATATCACCAGCCAAGTCCACAGGGTTGCGCGCGTCAGTGCCTCCGGGCTCGGTACGTCATCGACCAATGTTTGCAGCAACACGATGACAAACCCGGCCAGGAAAGTGATGGGACCCAGCGCGAACGTGCGCGTGGTGAACATGGCCGCGAAGGTGGCCATTGCCATCACAGGTAAACGCAGAGCGGGTTCGGCGGTGTCGATGAGCTCCAAGCCCAAAAGCAGGAGAATGGCGAGAGTGACGGCAGCCAAGCCGCCGAGGGCCGATGTCATGGTCGCGCTTCTCTCCTCCTTGCTGATCAGAAACACGATGTAGGCCATGTAGGTCGGCTCGGGTATCTGAAAAGTCATCGCGATCACGACCGTAATCGCGGATCCCGTCGCAATGCGCGCGACCGCCGCCCATCGACCCTCGCGCGGCGCCAACTCGACGGCAAGCATTTCAAGCAGCGGGCGGCGAAATCGTTGCGATTCAGCGTGCGCCGTCATGACGCACTTTGACGGATGCGGTGAGTCCCACGTGCATGGCAAAGGGTGGCGGATTCTCGAGTCGAACCCAAACCGGAAAGCGCTGCGCGACCACCACCCAGTCGAGATTCCGGCCGACGACGGGAAGACCGGGGCCGTCTTGATCGGTCGACTGCACGCCCGCGCCCAAACTCTCCACCCGACCCGTGAGGGCAGTGCTGCTGTCTGACATGGTCCACACCGTCGCTCGATCGCCGACACTGATGCGCCGCAGTTCGGTTTCTCGAAAGTCGGCGATGGCATACCACGCCTCGGACTTGATGAGGCTCAAGAGCGGATGGCCGGCGACGGCAAACGTGCCTTCCGCAATTTGCAATCCGACGACCTTTCCCGCAAATGGCGCGCGCAGCGTGGTCAAATCGTAGTTGCGCGCGGCATTGGCCTCCGCCGCTTCCGCGCCTTCCAATTGAGCCTCGAGGCTCAAGGTATCGCCCACTGCCTGGCGCGCCTGGGTGGCACTGCGGGTGAGTGCTTGGACAGAGGCCTCGGCCGCGGATTCGTTGGTCTTGGCTTCGTCCAACTGCTGTTGAGTAACGAAGCCCGGTTTTACCAGCGGCTCGAGGCGTTTGCGCGTGTCTTGCGCATAGCGCAGCTGGTCGCGTGCCTTCTGGACTTGGCTCTCGGCCGCCTGGACACCGGAACCCTGAGAGGTGACTTGCCGTCCCGTCAGAGCGATCTGTGCCTTGAGCGCGGCCACCTGGGCGCGCGCTTGGCGCAGTTGCAATTCATAGGGTACCGGGTCGATGACGAGGAGCGGTGCCCCTTTGGCGACATCTTGATCATTGCTCACGAGGATCTGGACAATACGTCCGCTGATCTCCGAGGCCATCGCGGCGCTAAAGGCAAAAATGCGCGCATCGTGCGTGCGCGGGCGCCGATCGATCGCGACGACGACAAGAATGCCCAGAACGATGGCGAGTCCGATCGCCGTCATGGCAATCACTTTACCGCGAAGCGACTTGCCTTCACTCATGGCCGCTCTTCAGGACAGCCATATCAACCACATGGCAAAAGTGCCCGCACAGGCAATCGCCAGGATGACGACAAAGGGGACGGGAAGTTCCGCAAGTACACCCGTAGCCTTGAAAATCGCGCGGGCCGCGAGCGCCAAGGCGATACCCAGCAGCGCGCAGACCATCCAAGACGGAAAATACGAGCCTAGAATGTTTCGCGAGGGCGCGCCGTCGCAGCCGCCGAGCAAACCCACCAGCGGCGCGGCGTACCACCAGCGCGCCGCCGGCGCAAAGCAGTCAAGCGCGCCGCCCCCTTCCGGAGAACTTCCTGCGATATTCATGGGAAGCCAGTGTCATCGGTTTGCCCGCCGCCAGCAGTCCCCCCTTTGGGGGAGCTCAACCCTTGATAAAGGTCAACAGATCCGCGTTGATCGTGGCGGCCTCGGTAGTCGGCATCCCGTGCGGGAAGCCCTTGTAGGTTTTCAAAGTCCCGTTCTTGACCAGCTTGGCGCTCAGCGGGCCGGAGTCTGCGTAGGGCACGATTTGATCATCATCGCCGTGCATCACCAACGTAGGAACCGTGATCTTCTTCAGATCCTCCGTGAAATCGGTTTGGGAGAAGGCAACGATGCCATCGTAATGCGCTTTGGCGCCGCCCATCATGCCTTGGCGCCACCAGTTCTGAATGACTCCCTGGGAGATCTTCGCGCCGGGCCGGTTGAATCCGTAGAAGGGCCCGGTGGGCAAATCAAGGTAGAACTGCGAGCGATGTTCGGCGACCTGCGCCTGCAGTCCGTCGAACACTTCCTTGGGCAGTCCGCCAGGGTTGGAGGCCGTCTTGACCATCAGCGGCGGAACCGCACTGATGAGTACTGCCTTCGCCACGCGATTCGCGCCATGCCGGGCGATATAGCGGACAACTTCTCCGCCGCCGGTTGAATGACCGACATGTACCGCACCTTCGAGGTTCAAGTGCGAGGTCACCGCCGCCAGGTCATCGGCATAGTGATCCATATCGTGACCGTCGGCTGTCTGGCTCGAGCGCCCATGGCCGCGACGGTCATGGGCAATGACCCGATAGCCGTGATTCAAGAAGAACATCAGCTGCGCATCCCAATCATCGGAACAGAGCGGCCAGCCGTGCGAAAACACAATGGGCGACCCGCTGCCCCAGTCCTTGTAAAATATCGTAACCCCGTCTTTGGTCGTGATGGTACTCATCGCCGCATCTCCAGTTCGATTTGATGGATTGATAGCCGATGGTAGCTCAGCCATCGCACTCGACGCGAGTGCGCACGCGCCGAGCGCGGCGGTACCCGCAACAAGCAGCCCGCGGCGCGATACGTCGGAGTGTCCCGCGATGTTGGTTGGCCGATACTGCATCCGGCTTGGCATGAAACGCAGTGTCAACGATTCATCCATTGGCCTCATCCCCCTCTTCGGGGGGGAGCGACTTTGGAAAGCACGGGTTCGTCAACGTGGGTAGTCGAAAAATTCCCGAATGCGGTGGAGCAGCGATTGGCGGGCACTGTCATCGGTCCCACGAACGGCCGCGGCGCGATTGAGAATCGCGAGACCGCGGCGCGCAGATCGAGCAAACTCGGCGCACAAATTGGGATTCTCTGCGAGCAGGGGACGTAGCACATGGCAGTCTAGTCCAAAGAGCTTGCAATGCGTGCGAGCGGTGGCGGTGGCCGCATACGGCTCGCCCGTGAGCAGACTGATCTCACCGATGTAGTCGCCGGCGCCGATAAAGCCAGCCGTCTGCTGCCCGGACGGCTGCGTGTGTTGGCTGATTCGAAGAATTCCGGCGGCAACCATGTAGAGCGTCGCTTCCGTTCCGCCCTGCGCGAACAACACTTCTTCGGGTTCGAGCGTTCGTGGTTTCAAGTTGGCGGCCAATTCGGCTAATTGCGCCGGCGTCAAGGCCTCGAAAAGCGTGACGTCTTGAAGAAGCAGCGGCACTGGCAATTGCCGACCGGTCGCCTCATCGGATGACCGAACATCTTGCGCAGCGCGCGGATAGTAGAGACCCGAATAGTACAGCTGTCGCCTTGCATGCCGAAACAGCAGGTCTTTGGTCGTTGAGAGGTGTTCGGTATCAGAGACAGAAAAATTCACCCGATAGCGGTTTTCGGTCGACCCCAGACGCGTCAGCACGGCGTTGGAGAGCGGCAAGGGAAGAATAGGGGGGCATAGCACGGTGGCCTGTTGGAGCGTATCGATGACTCGCTCGGGATTCGAAGCGGACGGACACGAGAGCTCTATGAATGCGGAACGAATGCGGGTCGGAAAGCTGCGGTTCACGATGTCGGATTTCGCGACCACGCTGTTGGGGACAATCGCGACATCATCGCCGTCGGTGAGAATACGAATCGAACGCCAGTTCATCTGCACCACCGTGCCCTCGATTTTTTCGCCGATCGAAATGCGATCGCCCACATTGAAAGGAGCTTCGATACCGAAGGCGATACCTGCAAACACGTCCGCCAGGGTGTTCTGCAGAGCAAGACCCAAGACGATGGCCAGCACCCCAGAGGTCGCGAGCAGACCTCCGATGGGCAGCGCCAGTACGGAAATCAAGACAACCGACACGGCCGCAGTGTAGATCGCGGCGGCGGTGAGATCAGGAAAGAGCCGTGCCTCGCGCCAGCGGCGGTTGTGATTGAGCGCGAACGACATGACCGCAACGAGCACTCGCGCGCCGAGCAACCACCAGATGCCGGCAACGGCATGCAGCCACAAGGAGGAGGGATTGCCGGCCCCGTCATTTCCCGGCAAGGGAAGAGTGTGATGCCAAAAAAGTATCAGGCTCGCGCCGACGAAACACAGCAAGTCGAACAGGTGGCGAACCTGCGTCGAGAACGGTCGCAGCGCGATGTAACTGACGAGGACGAAACCGATGATGGAGACAGGTAGCAGAGCGGACGTCACGGTGCGGTACGGCCTAAAGCAAGCGCTAGCTCGACGCGCGATCGCTTCATCCTATGGCACGCGCCGTTACCGCGATCTCCCCCCGAAAGGGGGAGCAACCTACATTTCAGACTGCGGTACGTTGCTCGGCAACGGTCGTTAGACGTCGGGTGCCTTGGCAATGAAAAGACTTTGTCTGTTGATTGTCGTACCGCTCCTGATGAGCACGATTGCCGGCGCGCAAGACACGCCCGAAATTGCCAAGCAGGCGCAAAATCCGATTGCCTCGGTGATCTCGGTGCCGTTCCAAAACAGTACGACGTTCGGCGTCGGCGAAGACTCGCGCGTCCAGGATTCGCTGTTGATCGAGCCTGTTGTTCCATTCCGGCTCACATCGGACTGGAACCTGATTACACGTACCATTGTCCCGGTGATCGAACAACCCACGCTTGCGCCGGGCCTCGGAAATGTCGGCGGCCTCGGCGACGTGCAGCTGTCGCTGTACATGTCGCCCTCAAAGCCCTTTGGAGGATTGATCTGGGGCTTAGGCCCCTCGTTTTCGTTCGCGACCGCCAGTGATCGGAGCTTAGGTGGCGGCAAGGACAGCGCAGGACTCTCGACAGCACTGCTGACCATTCAGGGGCACTGGCTGGTGGGCGTCTTAATTACCGACGTGGCCTCGATCGCGGGTCGGGACGATCGAAAAAGCGTTCACCAATTCTTGATGCAACCCTTTGTGGATTACAATTTTTCGCACGGCTGGTATCTCGCCAGCTCGCCCATCATGACGGCGGATTGGCGGGCCGCCCCGGGCAATAAATGGACGGTACCGGTGGGCGGCGGCGGCGGCAAGATCTTGCACATTGGCCGTCAGGCAGTGAATGCCTACCTCCAGGCATTCGATGATGTTGTCCGGCCGCACGAGGGCGGCACGTGGACCCTTCGCCTTCAAGTACAGCTGCTGTTTCCGAAGTAAAGCTTCAGCAACTGCAGTCCAATGAGCCGTGACTCCCCCATCTGAGGGATAAGCCGCTGTTAGCGAGCGGTGCACAATGTCGGCACCGTCAGCCGCGACATGCTTTCAGGAGTACGCCATGCTTCACGGGTTTTCTGTGCCTCTGACGCCCGAGGGCAGATCTGCATTGGTCTCGCCGCCCCCGTGGCACTATTCGAGTGACTGTCTCGCCGTTGAGTATTGGACGGATCCTGCCGCAATTGCGGCGCTGTTGCCGCCCGGTGTGATACCCGACGAGAAGTCTCGCGGGCGCGCATTCCTGTGGTTTCTGGATTGGCAGTTTACGGGTTCGGATGATGAGGTCACCGACCCTGCGCGCTACCAATACCGCGAGGCGTTTGTGCTGGTCGAGGCCCTCTTTGAGCGCACACCCATCAATTACTGTCCCTACATATTCGTCGACAATGACGCGGCCATTGCGCGAGGATGGGCGCAAGGCTTTCCGAAGAAACTTGGCAGCATCTATCAAACTCGCACCTTCTCGGCGCCAAGTGCCGCCGCCGCGCCTCTCGCGAAGGGCAGCCGGTTCGGCGCCAGTGTTGCGGCACATGGCGAGCGATTGGCAACCGCGCGCCTGCAACTCGAGGAGAAGGTGGCAGACCCTGCGAAGGTGTTCAACCGTCCAACCGTGATGCGTCGATATTTCCCGCAGCTCGCAGCCGCGCGCCAGACGAAACCACCGGTCGATGAGCTCACCATGTCATTGACCGACAATCTGGCCATCGTCGATGTGTGGGCGGGCTCGGCGGAGCTGGCGATTCCGGACGTGCGCGGCGAGGACATGCATTCGCTGGCGCCATTGAAAATCGGTCGCGGTTATCGGCTCGGCATGTCGTACTCGGTCACTGACCTGCGTATTTTGAAGAATTACGTCACCTAAGACTTGGCGCCGCACGATCTGCCGATGGCCGGTCAGGAGGAGTTTCTGTGCCCTTGTATACGATCACGACGCAAACCGGCGTCCTCGACAGGTCTGCCAAAATGGATTTGGCGGACAAGCTCACTGTTTTTCATGCCGAATACGCCACAGTGCCGAGGAGCTGGGTGCATATCGTTTTTCATGAGTACCCCATCGGCAGCGGATTTACCGCCGGCAAGCCCTCCCCGACGGCGGCCCTCACACTGCTAATCCGAACCGGGCGCAGCGCGGCCTATAAGCGGGAAATGCTCAAACGTCTCTGGTCATTGGTGCAAGCCGCAACGGGCGCGGCTGATCAAGAGATTGTCTTGGGTATCGAGGAGGTAGCTGCCAATCAGGCAATGGAAATGGGACAGATCATGCCCGACGTCGCGAGTTCCTAAGGCGCCGTTCGGATGTTTACAATGTGATGCGGCAAGCTCGTTACCGCCGCACATAGGGGATTGAAATGGCCAACGTTGCGGACCGAATAGTTGAGATCCTCGAAGCCGCCAATGTGCGCCGTATTTACGGATTGGTCGGCGATTCGCTCAATGGCATCACGGAGTCGATGCGCGTGCGCGGCAAGATCGACTGGATCGCCGTCAGACACGAAGAAGTCGCCGCGTTTGCCGCGGGCGCGCAGGCGCAGCTGACCGGCGAACTCGCCGTCTGCGCCGGAAGCTGCGGCCCCGGCAATTTGCACCTCATCAATGGGCTCTTTGACTGTCATCGCAACCGCGTGCCCGTGCTCGCCATCGCGGCCCATATCCCGAGCACCGAAATTGGTTCCAGCTATTTTCAGGAAACCCACCCGCAATTCCTCTTCAAGGAATGCAGCCACTACGTCGAGCTGATCTCCGATCCGGCTCAAGTACCGCGAATCGTGGAAACGGCGATTCGCGAGGCCGTGGCGAAGCAGGGCGTGGCGGTCATCGTCATTTCTGGTGATGTTGCCCTGAAGGAGGCCGGATCGACGGCACCCTCGCCCAAACCCGTGTCCCGATTGCCGCGGGTGTGCGCGGCGGAGGCGGATATCGATGACTTGGTCAACTTTCTGGATAGCGGTGAAAGAACGACAATCCTCTGCGGCGCCGGGTGTGCAGGCGCCCACGATGCCGTGGTAGCGCTGGCAGCCAAACTCAAGGCGCCGATCGTGCATGCGATGCGCGGCAAGGAGCACATCGAATGGGACAACCCCTACGACGTCGGAATGACGGGACTCATCGGGTTTTCCTCCGGATACCATGCCATGGAGGGTTGCGATACCCTGCTGATGCTCGGCACCGATTTCCCGTATCGGCAGTTCTATCCGACGAAGGCGCGAATCGCGCAGATCGATATTCGGGGCGAGAACCTCGGGCGGCGCTGCCGGCTCGACCTCGGCGTGATTGGCGACGTGCGCGACGTTCTGGCGCGCCTAACCGAGCGAGTATCAGGCCGGTTTGACGATTCGCATCTGAGTGCAGCGGTCAGCCACTACGCCAAATCCCGCAAGGGTCTCGACGATCTCGCGAACGATTCCTCGAGGCATACCCCCATTCATCCGCAGCTGCTCGCGAAGGTGGTGAGCGATCTTGCCAAAGAGGATGCGATTTTTACGTGCGACGTGGGTGAGCCGGTGGTCTGGGCAGCGAGATACCTCAAGATGAACGGCAAACGCCGGCTGCTGGGCTCGTTCCTGCACGGGTCAATGGCCAATGCAATGCCGCACGCCATCGGCGCGCAGTTCGCGATGCCCGATAGGCAGGTCATTTCGATGTCCGGCGATGGCGGCTTTGGAATGCTCATGGGCGATCTGCTGACGGTGCGCCAGTCGAAACTGCCGATCAAAATTGTGATCTTCAATAACGGACTTCTGGGCTTCGTCGACATCGAGATGAAGGCGGGCGGATTTCTGCCGATGGGTACGCGGCTGGATAATCCGAATTTCGCAAGCATGGCCGAATCGATGGGAATTTACGGCGTCCGCGTGGAGGACCCGGCGCAACTGAAATCCGCAATCTCGACCGCCTTTGCACAGCAAGGCCCGGCGGTCATCGATGTGGTGACCGATCGGCAGGAACTCGTCATGCCGCCCGAAATCAAGCTCGAGCAAGCCAGGGGATTCAGCTTATGGATGCTCAAGGCGGTACTCAATGGCCAAGCGAACGAGATCGTGGATGTGGCGAAAACGGCTCTCCTACGCTAACCCTGCTTGAGTTCTGAGCCCTGCGTCTGCTGCATCTCGGCCGCACGATCTTCATTGGGTGTCGAAGGGGCCGTGAACACGCTTCTCGACAATAATTCCCGAACCACGCTCGAGAATCCAACGATCAGCAGGGCCGCAAGCCCGATGATCAGTGCACATATACCCAAGGCGCGCATTGACGTTCTTCCCAAGTGCGAGACGACTCCACACTGAAGCTATCGATGATTGGAAAGTGGCGCTTGTACGCGCTTGATCTTTCTTGATCCAAAAAGCCGTCCTGATGGCGCCAACTCCCCCGACCGTGGGATGGCGCCGCGACCCTGCGAGGCCACAATGAGGTTGCAGAGTTCAAGGTGCCGATGAGGGCGGGCCATGCGAGTGGGTCTTTTCATTCCTTGTTACATGGATGCATTCGAGCCTGAAGTCGGTGTTGCGACATTGGAGTTGTTGGAGCGGTTGGGATGTACGGTCGAATATCCCGTAGACCAGACCTGCTGCGGCCAGCCAATGACGAATACGGGTTGTCATCAGGATGCGGCCGGCACCGAGGCGCTATTCGTCAAGAACTTCTCGAGCTACGAATTTATCGTTGCCCCGTCCGGCAGCTGCGTGCATCAGGTTCGCGTGAACATGACCGCGATCGAACAGACGCCGGAGGTGCGGGCGGTCCGTCAGCGCACATTTGAGCTGACAGAATTCCTCCACGACGTCCTGAAAGTGAGCGCGTTTCCTTGGGCGAGCTTTCCGCACAAGATTGGGCTGCACTACAACTGTAACTCGTTGCGCGGCATCAACCTCGCAAGTCCCAGCGAGATCAAGACGGTGCCTTTCTCAAAACCGCGGGCGCTGCTTGAGAAGGTGCCGGGCGTGGAGTTTGCCGAGCCAACGCGCTGGGACGAATGCTGCGGCTTTGGCGGCACGTTTAACGTTTTCGAGCCGGCAGTCTCCGTCAAGATGGGGCAGGACAAGGTATCCGATCATTCGCGCGCCGGTGCCGAGTACATCGTGTCGGCGGACTCTTCCTGTCTCCTGCATCAAAAAGGATGTGCCCGGCATATCGGCAATCCCATCAAGTTCATGCACATCGCGCGGATTCTCAATGGCGCATCGGCATGAGCGCCGCAAACGTGCTGCATCCTGAGGTCATAGGCGATCGCTTCGAAGGAGCGAAAGATGCGCAAGGGCGCCCCTTGGTGCACGCGGAGGGGACCTCGAAGCCGATACGCGCCCACACACGGCACGAGCCGCAACCTCGCGGAGCTCGCGACAGCGGCAACCGCCCGGTCGATCAGGTCGAGGCGGCCGAGCGCTTCATCGCAGCCACTGAACACGAGAAGGCCCACGATGAGCGGCTGTGGGACATGCGGCTGCGGCGCGACCAGGCGGCGCATGCGCTGCCGGAATGGGAAGACATGCGCGGGCTGGCATCACGGATAAAAGAGCACTCGCTTGCGCATTTGGATACGTATCTGGGTCAATTTGAGGCTGCCGCCAAAGCCAACGGCGTCGTGGTTCACTGGGCGGCAGACGCAGCCGAGCACAACCGCATCGTTCATCAGATCCTCAAGGATCGGGGCGCCAAATCGCTGATCAAATCAAAATCCATGCTGACGGATGAATGCGGCTTTCGTGCCTATATGGCCGGTGTCGGCATTGAGGTGGTCGAGACTGATCTCGGCGAGCGTATCCAGCAGCTCGACGGCGAGGAGCCGAGTCATGTCATCGGACCGGCAATTCATAAAACGCGCGCGGATGTCGCGGAATTGTTCGCCCGGACCTTAGGTTCAGATCCCGATGACGAGGATATTCCGCATCTCGCAAGCATCCAGCGGGAGGCTACTCGACCGCTCATTCTGAAGGCGGACGCCGGCATGACGGGTTGTAATTTTGCGGTGGCCGATACGGGGACAGTGGTCGTATGCACGAACGAAGGGAACGCGGATCTATCCGCCAACACTCCACCGCTGCACATCGCCTCGATCGGCATCGAGAAGATCATTCCTCGATTTGAACATCTCGCAGTCTTCTTGCGGTTGCTCGCGCGCAATGCAATCGGCACGCCGATGACCCAATACACCTCGCATTTTCGCGCCCCGCGCGCGGGCGGCGAGCTGCATTATGTGATTGTTGATAATGGACGCAGCGAGCGACTGGGTCTGAAAGAGTTTTGGACTTCACTCAAATGCATTCGCTGTGGCGCTTGCATGAACACCTGCCCGGTGTATCGGCGCAGCGGCGGCTTAAGTTACGGCGCCACCTATTCGGGCCCGATCGGGATCATCCTCGATCCTACGCTCAATCGCCGGAAGTACTCCTCGCTGCCGTTCTCCTCGACACTCAATGGGTCTTGTACGAACGTCTGCCCAGTCAAGATCAACATCCACGAGCAAATCTTTGCTTGGCGTAAGGTCATGTCCGAAGAGCACCGCCTGCCCTTCGTCAAATCCGAAATGATGAAGGTGCTGGGCTATGTGCTGTCACGTCCCGCACTGTATCGGGCGGCACTCGGGGCCGCAGACGAGGCATTGCGGCTACTGCCACATTTCGTTCTGGCAAATTCTTTGAATACATGGACCAATAAAGGGCGCGACATGCCCGATGCACCGTCGCAAACCTTTCACGCCTGGTGGCGGGAAAACCGGGGCCCAAAGAGCAATTCGAAATGAGCGCTCGGGAAGACATTCTTGCCCGTGTCCGGCACAACCGGCCGGCGGGAGATTACGGGCTGCCGCCGATACCGCAGTTTGCCATCCCGATTGACGAGCAGGGAAGGCTCGAGACTTTTTCTCGCACGCTCAAGGCCATGGGAGGGCAGTTGTGCCGTTCGAGCGAAATGGCTTCGCCGATTACGTGGATTCGAGGACGATTCCCCGACGCGAAGATCGTCTGCTCTGCCGTTCCTGAAGTGCCGAGCGACCGCGCATGGTCTGCAATTCGTAAGCCGCAGGATCTTGCCGATGTCGATGTCGCGGTGGTGCGCGCGGTTCTGGGGGTAGCGGAGAGCGGCTCCGTGCTCTTCACCGAAGCAGAACTCAAGGTCAACACGCTGGCCTATCTGGCGCAGCACCTCGTCGTCTTGCTGGACGAGAGCGCCATCGTGGCCGGCCTGCAAGACGCCTATATGCATTCCGCGTTTCGGACGGCCCGTTACGCGGTATTTCACACCGGACCGTCCGCTACCGGAGATATCGAGGGCGTATTGATACACGGCGCGCAAGGCGTGCGGTCGCTCACGGTGATCATCGGCGGTTATAATTAAAGGGGAACGGAGCGCAGCTCGGAGTTTTGTCGTGACCTTGGGCGTTCGCTTGCCCAGCGCATTCAGTGCGAATCCTAAGCTATGATGTCCCCTGACAAGGGGATGCCCATGCGAAATGCCGTATTATCTGAATGTCCCGTCGCAGAATCTTGGTATGAAATTTCAGCATGCGCAGACGATATCGTTCATTTGCGCGAGGCTTGGATCGATCCGTACCTGACCGGGGATATGTGGCTCGTCAGGGGTCAAGAACGGGATCTGCTCGTCGATTGCGGCACGGGCATCGTGCCCCTTCGGCCCATTGTCGAGGCGATTGCCCGGAATCCCGTGATCGCGGTCGCCTGCAACTGTTGGTACGATCATGCGGGCGGCCTGCACGATTTCGCGGAGCGAGGCTGTCACCGTGATGACGCCGATTTGATCGAGGCGCCGACCGCCGACTCGTCCGTGGCATCTATTTACGTCAGCGATGAAATGTTCACGGCGCTGCCGCACCAGGGCTACAGCGCTGATTCCTATCGAATGGCCGGTGCTGCACCTACGATTCTTTTCGATGACGGCGACTCGATCGATCTGGGCGCTCGACAGATCGAGATCATTCACGTTCCCGGTATGACTCCCGGTAGCATCGCGCTCTGGGAACAGGCAACCGGCAGTCTGTTCACGAGCGATACTCTTTTCGATGATCCGTCACCCGAACTTAGAACCAAGTATCGACCGATATCTAGGCCGCCTGATCCGCAACGCCGGGCGATTCGGATCGCCAATCTAGAACGGCTGAGTTCGCTGCCCGTAAAGACCGTGTATGCCGGGCATTTTGGTCGGATCGGACGCAATCGAATGCTAGATATTATTAGCGCAGAGATGGGCTAAGCCCGATTGATGCGTACGTCCTGCGGCGACGAGCTTCGACAGAAGATGCGCCATCACTGCACTGCCACCGATTTGAATGGCCACATCGAGGATTTGTCCTTAACGTACAGGTCCGGCCGCTCGTCCGAGTCCTGCACAAGATAATAGTCTGGACCGTATTGATAAACGTAAGCGTTGTGAAGATCGGTCATCCTGCGCGATCCAGGATCGTTGCCAGCATTGTTTACAGATACTACAAGTTTGCCATCCGCCAGAATTTCGTACGAGCCCCAGATAGAGTAAGGCACAAATCCGTCGCCGTAAATCTCTATTCTTTGATCGGCATGGAATATCAATTCCGGGTCTCCACGATCGCAACACCGGTGAACCCCCTGAAACGGCGCAAAAATGCTTTTCTTGCCTGCCGCGGCATTATTGGCAAGCCATTCCTCGAGAGCGGACTTACCCATACGTCGGGTCTCGTATGGTGGAGGCTGCCTGAGATTTTCCATCAAGAATTCTAATACGTGATCTTCATACCCTCGCGGATCGAGCGCCAAGAAATCTTCATGACCTGCGCCTTCGACTACCCATAACAGCTTGGGGTTCGCCGCGGCGTCGTAGAGTTCTTGCGACTCGGCCAGGGTCGTATGGTCATCCTTCGAGCCCGCGGCAATCAGCACCGGGGCCGCCAAACGGCCGATCGAATTGATCGGTTCGAGATCCAACGCCGATAAATGCAGCCGAGGCTGCATTTGCTGCAAAAGGAATGGCGTCAAGGCGGGAGCGAGCGGCCCGACAAATAGACCTACGCGGTTCTCCACTGCGCGAGCAATGCGCGGGTAGACGGCTTCCAGTACAACGGCGTCAAAGCCGGAGGGTTGCGTTGCCAGCAGAACCGCAGCTCCTCCCAGCGAGCAACCGATAACCCCGACGCGACGGCCGGCGGCTCGTAGTCTTACCCAGGATAGGGCGGCCGTGACATCGGCGGATTCCCGCGCCCCGAACGTAATCGCATCTCCTGGCGTTTCTCCGTGGGCTTGAAGATCAATCAGCAGCACAGAGAAGCCGTGCTTCTGCAGTAACTGCGCCCTAGGCACCATCGAAGCGCGGTCCGCGCGGGCGCCGTGCAAAAGCAGGACGACAGGAGAATTCTCGCCCTTGTCGCCCCACCATCCGGCGATTGCGTGGCCGGAACCGGCGATGGAGACGCTGGTGGCGGAGAACCCCCGAGGCATCGCAACCGCGTGATTTGCCGGATGGACCAGCATCGACCCTGCGATCCACGCGCAGGCGAGCAGACCCACGATTCCTAATATAAGAACGAGTCCGAGTGATCGCACCCAGCGGTGCCGGGGCGACGTCTTGGCTTTTGATGACCTGTCTTCCATGGCGCTTGGCTAAGGCATGGATCCCAAATTGAAAGTGTTCGCGCTGCGATGCATCGGCCTTCCTGGAAATGCGTTCGCGTAAGAATTACATAGGCCAGACGCCAGCAAGATTAAACATCGCGGCTTGCGCTTGGCGCGCACGATGAAACGCAGCAAAATGCGCGCCAACGCCCATTGATTGCCTCTTTCACCGGAGTAGACCTCATGCTCGCTAGATATCCACTGGTCAGAAGGTCAGCCCTGTCAGCCGTGCGCGCGGCTGTAACCGTGCTGATGTTTCTGTACGCCAACTGCGTTTTGGCGGTGCCGAACGACGCGGAGGACGTGCGTAGCGCGGTCGCCGGGTTCGCAACGACATGGAACCGCCACGATTTGGACGCCTTCGGCAAGCTCTTTGCGACGGACGCCGATTTCGTCAACGTGGCGGGAGTCTTGTGGACCGGCCGGCAGTCCATACAGGCGCAGCACGCCTACACTCACGGCGTGATTCCGGCAGACTCTCCCGGATTCACCGAAGACGAACACCGTTATAACGGAATCTTCAAGAACAGCACGTTGAAGTTCGAGAAAATCGATGTTCGGATTGCGCGTAAGGATCTCGCCATCGCTCACGGGTACTGGGAGATGCTGGGCGATTCCCGAACTCGGGATTCACGGCACGGCGTGTTCCTGTTCGTGCTCACTCGGGAGAATGTTGGATGGCTGATTGCTGCGGCTCAAAACACGGAGACCAACCGCAGCGTTAAATAGGGCGTCCGCGCGTATATCCCATCGCCAATGGGTAGAGCTGGCCAATGTTGGAGCCGGTCGCGAATCGGACCCTCATCCGGGTCCTGTCCTCTTCGAAGCACTTAAGCCGCGGCGCTGAGCGATACAGCCTTGATGAATGTCAGCAAATCGGCGTTGATCGAGATGACGAGGAGCTCAAGAAAAGCATTGTCTTCATTATAACGACCTCTGGCCGATGAGGACTCACGTAGCGCACGATGGCCTGACGCGTGCTGCTGTCGAAATCGCCTTCGCCGTTCTCGACATACTCAGCCACTGCCTCGATCCCGAGGCCACTTAAGCGTGCCTACGCCGCCGGAAATTCGACCACCCTCCAATAGACATCCAGCAGCGGCGTTCGCAGGATTTGTCTTCAGGATGTAGCCGGCGACGCCGAGGTTGTACGCGCTTGCCGCCACGCAGGAAAAAATGCGCGTCGACTGGCTACGCGTTCGTTAAGCCGCAGCCGCTCGAAGAGCTCTTAAAGCAACTTACCGAAGTTGAATCGTCGCGGCCGCACAAACTTTGTCTGGACTCCAAGCGCTGCAACGCCGGTGCACTCGCTCCAAGTTACTGCAAGCAAAAAGCGCCTCGCTGCGACGTCTCCGTACGCTCGAGGATATGCCCCCCGCCGCGCGCCACGCAAGTCAACGGATCATCGGCGATGCGAACCGTCAGTCCGATCTCTTTGGCAATTAATTTATCGATACCTCGCAACAACGCGCCGCCGCCTGTGAGCACGATTCCCTGATCGGCAATGTCGCTTCCAAGATCCGGCGGAGTATTCTCTAGCGCATGTTTTATCATGTTTACGATACCCTGCAATGTCTCCTCGAGAGTTGCAAAAACCTCGTTGGAATTTATCGAGCAGGAACGCGGCATTCCCTCCGAGAGGCTTCTTCCCGTGACATTGACCTCGAGTACTTTCTCGCCGCGGTAAGCCGAGCCGATTTGCATCTTGATACGCTCTGCCGTCACCTCGCCGATCAAAATTCCGTAGTTGCGGCGCACGTACTGAGCAATTGCTTCGTCAAATTTGTCCCCGCCCGTGCGGATACTGCCGGCATAGACGATACCGCTAAGCGATATTACGGCGACTTCTGACGTGCCGGCCCCGATATCCAGAACCATCGAACCGCGAGCCTCGTGGACCGCGATGCCAGCGCCAACCGCGGCAGCCATCGCCTCAGGTACGACGTCGACGGCGCGTGCGCCGGCACGCAATATGGCTTCCTTGATGGCACGACGCTCCACTTGCGTTGCACCATGCGGCACGCACACGAGAACGCGCGGGCTTGGGTCAAAAAAGCGGTCGTCGTGAACTTTCTTTATGAAGTAATGAAGCATGCTTTCGGCGTATTTGAAGTCGCTGATGACGCCGTCTTTCATGGGTCGCACGGTAATGACGTTCTCGGGCGTGCGGCCGAGCATCTCCTTCGCCGCCGTTCCGACCGCGATCAAGACGTTGCCGTTGCGCCGCGGCTGAGTATGGACCGCGACAATTGAAGGTTCGTTGAGGACGATCCCGCGCGCCTTCACGTATATCAACGTGTTGGCAGTGCCCAGGTCGATGGAGAGGTCACTGGAAAAATGGCCGCGGAGGCGATTCAGCATTTGGACGTGTCGCTTTGAAGATTTGCAGGAGGGCTGCAAGCTATGCATATCACGAGTGCCACTTCCCTGCGCTGAAGCAGTTCGCGGCGAATCGAAATAAACTCGTTGAGGCCGTCCTGGTGTGCCGCACCATTGACAATGGCTGTCAGTTAGTCGGGCGTTGGCCTCCGGTGAGTGTGATCATAGTAACCGCACACGGGACTCGGATCTATGGATGCGTTGGAAAGCCATGACAGTCTGCCGACAACGTAAATTAGACGGCGTACTCATTCTCGATTGCGAACCGAATAAGAGCGGAGCGGTTGCTGACACCAAGTTTGGTCATTAGCCGACTGCGATAAGTGTCAATTGTTTTACGTGACAGCGATAAGCGCTGCGCGATGGAAGCACTGGTGCCGCCGGCGACAATCTGATGTAAGACATCCCGTTCGCGCCGACTCAAACTCTCGAGTGGACTCTGGGGCAGGGAGTAGCAATGCGCGCCGTCGATCATCGGCGGCGCAGCGAGCGGACTGAGAAATTGCTTCCCCTCACCCACGGCAAGGATCGCGCGTGCCAATTCGTCGGGTGGGGCGTCTTTGATCACGTAGCCGCGCGCGCCCGCGCGCAGCGCACGGTAGACGTGCTCAATCGTGTGGCATGCAGACAAGATGACGACTCGAGTTAGCGGCAGCAACTCGAGGATCCGTTCGGTAGCGTCGATGCCGTTCATGTCCGGCAACAGCAGATCCATGAGGACTATATCCGGCCGCAATTGCTGGGCCGCAAGAATCGCCTCATGCGCGGATGCAGCGCTACCCACGACCTGAATGCGCTCTTGCGCGCGGAGCATGGCGACAAGCCCTTCACGCACGATACCGTGGTCGTCAACCACCAAAATTCTGTAGACCTTGGATGCGTTCGCCATGCTGCTCTCCAAACTCATCGGTTCATGCCGTGGATCGAACATGCTACACCGGATCGGCGACAAATCCGCGTTCGTAGTGCTTATTCGACCAAACGCCTGGCAGCAACGTGCGGTAGCCCACTTATAGAGTCGTGATTATTTCCTAATAGCGTCCGGTGGAGATCAGCTTAAGTCTGGTCACGGAGGAGGGGACCATGGTGATGAGCGCCGCTCGCGACATCAATGATCGCAAACGCGCCGACAAAAAATTTCGCGCGCTGCTGGAATCCGCGCCTGACGCCATGGTCATCGCCGGCCCTACCGGCAACATCACGCTCGTGAACTCCCAGGTCGAGAGGTTATTCGGCTATCAACGGGAGGGACTGCTCGGCACCCGTGGAATCGATGAGGCAAATGATCGATGCGGCCAAGAAGCGCTGGGCCCCTCCCGACCGGATTGAGATCGTGGGCTAGCGACCGCCGGATACTTTCGCGGGGGCATTAGCCCGCTGCATACTGCCTTGCAGATCGTTGGAGGCGTCCTCGAACTGCAAGTTATCAACATGCAAGCGCATCCGTTCATACGGACCTTCGCCCATGAGTTCTCGAAGCTGCGGTGCGATGGATTTGAAGCGATCGACGGCTGACAGGCTTTGTTTCCGCAGAAGCGAATCCAGCTCTTCGATCGCGTGAGGGGCCAAATCCCCAAGCGTGCCTGTGGCCGACGCCGCAACGCGCAGGCGCGCCGCCGCCAATACGGGCTCCGCGTTGTCGATCAAGCGCTGAATCTCGCTCTTGAGAGCGACCGTCAGTGCCACGGCTTGCTCCATATCGCCGATGATACATGTTGTCTCGATCTGACCGCTCAGCCCATACACGGTTTTCGCTCCGAGCATACACGCGCCGCCACGAAGTTTGTGCATGCGTCGCACATGCAGGCCGACCGCACGCTGATCGTTGAGATTCTCCGGCAAGTCGACTGTGGCGAATTCCTCGAGAAGTCGAGCGAGCATCGCTGTGAAGAGCGCCGCGTCACCGCACCAGCGCGCCCTTGCGTCGACGGTGTCGATACCGTCGATCTGTGGCCAACGCTCATCGCCCGCGAGTGGTGGCGCGACGGCCGAAGGGCTGGGTGTCGCTTGCCGAGAACTGTTCGGCTGAACATGCTTTAGGAGCATTCGCGTCAGACTTTGTGCGTCGAATGGCTTACATATGAAATCAGTCATTCCGGCATCTTCCGCGCGATGCCGTTCGCTGGTGAGAGCACCGGCAGTGACGGCAATGATCGGCAGGCGCAGCAGTCCGAGTTCGCCGCGAATGCGCTTTGTCGCCTCGTAACCGTCAAGAATGGGCATCTGCAGGTCCATCAACACCACGTCGAACCCATCCGGTTCAGCGCGCAGGCGCTCGACCGCCTTCTGCCCATCGGTTTCGAGGCATACCTGCATGCCGTCGAGCACCAGTATGCGCTTGGCAACCTCGAGGTTGATGTCGCTGTCGTCTACCACGAGCGCGCGCACGCCGAGCAAAACACCCGGCGGGTGGGCGAAGCCGGAATCTTGCGAGGCAGATAAATCGGACAGCGTTGCGGGTACAAAGGGTAGCGACACGGTGAACGTACTGCCGACGCCCAGCTCGCTCTGCACGTGCACGGTCCCGCCCAACAACTCGCTTAGCCGTTTGACGATGGAAAGCCCCAATCCAGTGCCTCCGTAGCGGCGCGTAATCGACGCATCGGCTTGAGCAAAGGGAGAAAAGATATGGTCCTGCGTCTCTTTGCTGATGCCTATCCCCGTATCCGCCACGACGAAAGAAATGTCGACGTGCGCCGATGCGTTCGAGCACTGCTTTATGCTGAACTGGACACCTCCCTCATACGTGAAGCGGATTGCATTGGAGAGAAGATTGACCAAGATTTGCCTGAGACGAGTCGGATCACCGATCAGCGCATTGGGAAGGTCGGCGGGCGTGTCCATGCTGAACCGAATGGCCTTGGCTTCGGCTTGAACCAACATCATCGCGGCCACCTCGCGCAGTAAGAGCGGCAGGCTGAAAACGCTTGACTCTACCAACAGCTCGCCGGCCTCAATCTTCGACAGATCGAGAATATTCGTGATGATCGACAGTAATGAATTGCCGGCCGTTTCGAGCTTGGCAAGAAAGACCGATTGTTCCGTTGTGAGCGGCGTGTGGCGCAGCAAATAAGACAAGCCGATGACCGCGTGCATCGGAGTACGAATTTCATGGCTCATGTTCGCGAGGAACAGGCTTTTTGCGCTATTGGCATTTTCCGCCTTGGCCTTCGCCTGGAGCAACGCCGCCTCAGTTTCCTTCTGTCGGGTGATATA
>Ga0302319_10003071_pt1 | contig 35317 bp, 40 predicted proteins | sample Bog_T0_2_FD_203319 | JGI IMG/M metagenome (GOLD analysis project Ga0302319, IMG submission 203319) | Peat permafrost microbial communities from Stordalen Mire near Abisko, Sweden - Bog_T0_2 | ecosystem: Environmental > Terrestrial > Soil > Wetlands > Peat | place: Sweden: Abisko, Stordalen Mire...
TCGTAGGTGCCGGCCCCTCTCGTGAGTTCGGGCCAGCTTGATCAGTCGATTCGCCTGGGCGGACGTTGGCGAGTGAATCGCCCGAATTTCGCGGGCAACCGCGTGGGAATCGCCCTCCTTCAGCCGTCGACAAACCTGACGATAAGGTCCAGCGTACAGCTCTGGATCGCGGCGGCAAGCATCTTCAAATCGATCGATTCCCGAATCCAATTCACCGGCGGTGCAGAGATAGGCGGCCTGAGCCAATATGGCGTCCACATATTCGGGATTCAGGGTGAGGGCCTGGAGCACGGCTCTCAGATGGGACTCGGTCTCGCCCAGCCCCCAAAGGGCGCGGGCGTGTCCCAAACGATAATCCGGATAAGTCGGGGCGAGCTCGATGGCCCTAGCATAGGCGGCCTCGGCGGTGACGTACTGTTCGTCGCGAAGGGACTCTTCGCCCAGACTAGCATAAGATGCGGTGATGTAGCTCTTGGAAAGGCGCGCAAGCCTTGGGTCTTCTGCGCTGTCGAAACAACGGGTGAAGGCCTCAATGGCGACCCCGTAATCGCCAGACTCAAAGGCCCTCAGGCCCTCAAGGTAAGCAGAATCAAAGAACTCACTTCCCGTTTCGAGAAGCCACGAAGCGTTGCCAAGGTCAAGTGCCATGCGTCAATTAGAGTTGCGGACCAGATGACGTCAGGGAAGTGTGGTTACCACATTCCGCCAACCGCCAAGAACCGGTGGCAAGTATCAATGCTAGTATTGGCGGGAATTGGCTGGGCTAGAGGGTTTGGCCGTCCTGGCCAATGTGCCCGCCAATCCGTTGGCGTTGTAAGTACGTGCGGGCACCTCGAAAAGGCTCAAAACAATATACGCATTCCGTCATAACCTGGCTGAATTCCGTAGGGAAGCATGGCTTCTTCAAGTTCCCCGTAGGTGGCCTCGCCGCTGTGGCTGTGGTGGGTGGAGGTGATTACCGAGCTTGAATGAAGGACACCCATCTTCCGCAAGCGAGTCACAACGCAAAGGAATTCTTTGAAGTCGAGATGTCCTTCCCAGGTGGTGTCGGCGAATCCCTCCGTGCATTCCATCACCAGGCAGTCGACCTTGTAGTCCTGGAGAATGTCCCACGTGGGTTCTCGCCAGAAGCCGGTATCGGTGGCGTAGAGCAGGGTTTTGCCTTCGCGTTGAATCAGGAGATTCAGGCACTCTTCGGTCTCTATGTGGTGGGCAGGAACCGGTGTGATCCGAAAGTCGCAGTGGTCGAATGTTTGGCCCGCATGGATCACCGCTAGGTCGATCGGCCATTCAGGATAGAGCGCGGCAATGCGGTCAATCGTCCGTTGGTTGGCGTAAATCGTGAAGTCGAGATAGAGCATCTCGTTGAACGGGAACATGCCGTACTGAATCTCGCGGGGTGCAAAGTGGTCGGCGTCGCCGTGGGTGAACAAGAGCCCGCTCCACTCCCGCGTGTCGAGCCGTTCGCGCTGCACCTGGGTCAGGGTGTCGGGCGGCAAGTCGATTTTGAGGGCGCCATCCACCAATGCAGCCGCCCGGGTGCGCAGATCTCGGCCTCCATGCTCTCTCGCGTAGGTATCGACACGGGTGTTCCCGCTAAATGCGGGAACGCCATCGGCCCCGCCGGTTCCGAGCAGCAGAATCTCCATGTCTAAAAGTCGTTGAGCGACCAGAGCACTAGCCCGCTTAGGATCTTAGGGAAATAATAAGTCGATTTTTGCGGCATCCGCTCCCCCGCTAGGGCAATGGTCCTCATTTCGTCCACGGTAGGAGGATTCATGAGGAATGCAGCCGCCGCGCCTTGGGTCACCGCCGACAGCGCCTCGTCGGGGTCGCGGGTGTAAGTAAGCCCATCGGTTCCCGCCACGCCAAGTAGCTTCTGCAGAATGACTGAATGGAGAACCGACACATCCAGGGCTCGGAGATTCGCGCCCAGGGCGTCCGGTTCACCGGCGATGAGGGAGGCGAAATCGCGGGGGCTCAGCAGGTAGGCCCCGCTGGGCAACATCACCCCAAAGACGGGGGCGCCGGGCTTGGCACGGCGGCCGAGGGTGTCGGCAAGCGCTTCGGGCGAAACCTCCTCCGAGTCGAAAGTGGTGCGCAAGCGCTCGAGGATTTCTCCCTCGTCGAGTGGCGATGCTTTGAGGATGCGGTGGGTGGGGAGGAGGGCGAGGCCGGGATCGGAGATGGAGGCGAGGGCCATCATCAGATAGTCTTCGGGAATCCGACCCTCTCGCGGCCCCAGGCCCAGGCGGAAATTCAGCGCGGTCTCATAGCGGTGGTGCCCATCGGCGATCCAAACTTTCCGATCCGCCAGCAGGGCGGCGAGGTTTGCGCACGTCTCGGGGTCGGTGATGGGGTCCAACCGTTCGTCGATCCCTTGCGCCTCAGTCGACGATGTCGGCTCGGCCACCGGCGCGGCGAGGATGGCGTCAAGGATCTTGCGGCCAGGGTCCTCATAGAGACCGAGGATGCACTCCAGGTGGGCCCGAGTGGCCTCCAGCATGCGAAGGCGATCTTCCTTGTGCTTGGGAAAGGTCTGCTCGTGGGGGAGGATGATGCCCCTTTCATAGGGCTCCGTCTTGATGAGGGCGATCAGGGTCGTCCGACATGCCCCCGTCAGGTGGAAGGCGGGCACATCATAGATCTGGCGGTATCGATAGAAGGCGGGGGTCGGCTCGCGCCGGAGCACCCCTTCGCGCCGCCATTCGTGAAGGGCGGCTGCGCTTCGGGCGTACTTGATAAACTTGCTGCGGTCGTCCGCGCGCCCCTCCGGGAGGGTGAGATGGACGATGTTATGGGGGCTCTTCTGGGCATAAACCGAGCGTTCCGCTGGGCTGATCACATCATAAGGGGGGGCAACAAGGTCGGAAAGGGGACCAGCGTCCGCGCCGTACCGGAGCCCACAAAACGGCCGAATCTCTGCCATCAAGGCCCAGTCTATCCCTTGCGGCCTCTCGCGATTGGTGAACACCTTGATTTCACGGGCTTGAGGTCCTGCAGGGCACCGAGGACTTCCCTTGTCAGGCGGGGAATTCTCATCGAAGAGCACGCGCATTAGCCCGCCAATTGAATGCCGGCTGACTGTCGGATTGCCCGACTCTCCCAATCCAACACGGCCTGGGCTTGATCTCTGATTATGGTTGGATATTCATCCCGGAATTCGTCCATTCCCATCCCTTCGGCAAGGCTGTCAAGGAAACAGTCAACGGAATTTGCCAAGCGTTGAGCAGCTCAAATATTGGAGGGGCCGGGAACGAATTTGAGGCAAGTTAGAGTGATTTTCGGCGAGTTTTTCGCGTCCTTTGGGCAACTGACTCACTGAGATCGCGACCCATCAGAAAGGGGCGTGTGCAAGCGACGTGATAAACTGGATTCCACGAACATGCTGGCGGCTAAGACGAGGGGCATTCGTAAGGAAGAGGTCGCACCGGGCTGCAGCTGCACAAGCGAGCTGCACGGCATCTGGCGGCTTGAGCCGGCTCCCGGCACGGATTTCGGCGTAGATCCTGGCTGCCTCGACGCCAAATGGAACCAGTGCGATACCAGGTTGTTGAAGAGCTTGCTCATAGCGCCGAATCCAATCTCGGCTCCCCTTCTCGATGGGTCTCACAAGAACTTCACCCAGCGTAAGCGTGGATATTAGCAACTCGTCCTGTCGAATTGCCATTTGTTTGAGCACATACTCGACGCGCTTTGCCAACGGACCTTCATCTTCGATGAGATAGATGAACAGATTTGTGTCGAAGAACACCCGGCTCATGACCATGGCTCCCGGAGCGAGCGGACATAGTCGTCTGGGTCCTGGCCCGCCCATATCTCCTTGCCGGTCCCTTTAAGCGCCAGGATGCTTCCAAGCCACGGCGCTGGCGCTGACACAAGCCGATCAAATCGGGTCTGTGCATAGGCCGAGACATGGGCGTATCTCTGCGGGATGTCGGATTCTGACGGAAACGCCTTTCCAGTTCGGTCTGCATGCACCGGATCTCCGGCCATCAATAGCCGTCGCGTATTCGTAGTGGTCGCAAGCAGGATCCGGTACCGGGCTGGATTCGCGGGCCGATTTGCAACGCAGTGAAGGTAAACGTGGGGGGCAATCCCCAGTGGCCTGATCCATTCCGTCAGAAGAAATCAACACAAGCCCAAGGGACCACGGGAACTCCGACACTGCTAAAATCTTCCTAATGTTCGCGTTGCTGCTGCTTGTCTCGGCATTGGTCGCTTGGGTAGGTGGGCAGGTGATGAACAGGTGCTTGCCCGAAGCCGACCCAGCCGCCAAACTTGGCATTGGCGGCGTATTGGGGCTCGGCCTCTGCGGAGCGTTCTGCGGACTTGGCGCGCTCATTTCGGCTCCAGCCGGCGCTTTAGGAGGGTTTGTGGGCTGCCTTGCCGTGCTCGCCTATATTGGCTTCAGTGGCGATCCCAAGCATCGGCTCAAATTGGCCTTTGAGTTTCCCAAGGGTGCGGGGGCGTTATTTCCCCTGGCCATCGGCCTCGCCCTCCTCTTCGCCCTGATCGGAGATCTGGCGCCGAGCACGATGCTGGATTGGGACTCGCTGGCGTACCACATGGCGGTGCCAAAGCTTTGGCTGGCGGCCGGCCATGCCTACTCGGTGCCCTATATCCATCACAGCAACTTCCCGGCGGCGGTGGACGCGCTCTTCCTACTTGGCGGAGGAACCGAGCAAGCGAAGGTCTTCATGACCGCCTATATGACCTTTGGGGTCCTATGCGCCTTTGGGCTGGCGCGGGACCGATTCGGCAAGGCGGCTGGCTGGTGGGCGGGCATGGGCTTTGCCACGGTGCCCCTGGTGATATGGGAGTCGGGAAGCGCTTATATCGACATCCCCCACGGGCTCTTCGCCGGCCTCGGAATCTATTTCGCCGCTCAACTCGCCCTCGATCCTAAGAATCGACCTGCCCTATGGCTGGGTGTGATCAGCCTGGCGCTTGCGGCGGAGAGCAAGTACACCGGCTTGCTCAGTATCGTGATTGCCGCCCTTACCGTGGGCATCCTCGCCCTGAAGAAGCGAGGTGGCGTTCGGACCGCGATCATCCTCGCCATCGCCGCCTATGCCCTAGCCTCACCGTGGTACATCCGAAACATCGCCTGGACCGGCAACCCGGTCTACCCGTTTCTCTATTCTAAATTGGGGGGCCGGGGCTGGAGCCAGGAGCGGGCCAATATCTACCAGCACGAGCAGAACACCTTTGGCCTCGGTCGCCAGCCCGTAAGTGCCGACCATCCGGATTTGGGAAGCAACCCGCTTTCCATCGTACGGTTGGGGCACTCGGTGCTTGGGCTGGCGTACTCCCCCGGTCGCTACGTGAACCCGGGCCAAACCCAAGGATTCGGTGACCCCATGGGTTCGCTTGGGGTAGTCCTGTTGGCAAGCCTCCTCGCCTGGATGTTTTCCGGCGAGGCGAACGCGGACGAACGCGGCATCCTCCTGGCCTGCATCCTCACCCTTTTCGCATGGTTTGTAGTGAGTCAGCAGGTGCGGTATCTCAGCGCCCTGCTTCTTCCGATGTCCTTCCTCTTGGGTGGGGGAATCAAGCGTCTGAAAGTTGGCAAGTTGCTGGCGGCTTTGGCGGTGGCCCAGGCGATCTATTCGCTGGTCCTCATCTACAACCACGTCACCTTGGAGCAACTGCAGGTGGTGCTTGGCCAGACCACCGCGGAGGAGTACCAGACCCGCCGCATCCCGTTCTACGCCCCCGCCCAAAAGCTAAACCAGCTTCACGCCAACAAGGTCCTGCTGTACAACGAGGTCTTTGGCTATCTGCTTGACGTGCCGTATGTGTGGGCCAACCCTGGGCACAGCACCCTCATCGATTACGATCACTTGTTCGACGGCAACGCCTTTGCCGATGCCGCGAAGAAGCTTGGCGCCGACTACGTGTACTTCAACCTCGGCGCGACCGCGATGGATCACGACACAGCGGAGCGCTGGGTTTCCGCAGCCGGCATCGTCCCGAACGGGACCCCCTACTCGCCCGCCGAGAAGGCGACGTTCCTGGCCAGCTTCGAGAATCGCTATTTGTTTCTCGTAGCGGACGCCGTTAGGGATGGCCGCCTCACGATGGCGGATCACGACCCGCAGGGCCGCTGGGTGCTCTTCAAGGTCTTGTAGGGGGTCCGAGGGGTACCCTTAGAGGGACCTTTACATGGATCAGCACACTAAATTCGAGAAGCCAAGGGGGGTGAGTGCGATCAGCATCCGCCATGGCTATGCACAGGCGCATCTCTCGGGATGGGGCAAGGATCGAGCCGCAAAACGGCTGGAAACCGTTCGAGCCATCACTGACGCAAAGATTTCCGTGGACTTCGTCAAGCTCACCCCCTCCGGTATGAGCTTTCTGGTTCCCGACGCCCAATCCGAGGCATTGCAGGGGGTGTTGGATAGGCTCGGCGACCATTTCAGCATTCGTCGCCCATGCAGCATGGTCATCGCCCACGCGGTCAATATTCGCGACGAGGAGGGCCTCGTCGCCCGGATCATGAAGGCGGCGATTGACGGCGGCTTTCTGGTTCAGCACATCAGCGATATGCACGATCGCGCGTTGCTTGTGGTCGACACCGCGGAGGCCGAACAACTGGCGGCGCACATCGAGGCCGAGCTACGGGAGGCGACCCATGAAAGTTAAGGTGATGAAATTTGGGGGCACCAGCGTGGCCTCATCGGAAGCGCGAGCGGAGTGCGGCAAGCGGGTGATCAGCGCGAAGGAACAGGGCTATCGCCCGGTCGCAGTTGTGAGTGCCATTGGTCGCAAGGGGGCGCCTTACGCCACCGATTCGCTGATCAAGCTCCTGACCGATATCGACGCCACCGTCGACCCCGATGCGCGAGAGCTTGATCTGATGATCGCCTGTGGCGAAATTCTCTCCGCCTCCATCTTTGCCCACACTCTCAAAACGATGGGTCACTCCTCAATGTCGTTCCGGGGCGGACAGGCTGGCATCCGGACCGACGGCGTCTATGGCAATGCGCGCATAAAGGACATCGACCCGCGGGCGGTGCTCAAGGCCTTGAACGCCAACTGCATCCCGGTGATTTGCGGGTTCCAAGGGACCTACCAGACCCCCGACAAGTTGCCCGGCGCCGAACTCACGACCCTAGGACGAGGCGGGAGCGACACAACAGCTGCCGCGATTGGCGCCGCCCTCAAGCCTTACGCCGACGAGGTGATCGTTGAGATCTTCACCGACGTGGACGGAGTCAAGACGGCCGATCCTGACTGCGTGAAGAATGCGCCCACCTTGCGGAAAGTGACGTACGACGAAGTGGCCGAGATCGCCCACCTTGGCGCCAAGGTTGTTCACCCGCGGGCGGCCGAGATCGCCATGCAGTTCGATATCCCGTTGTGGGTCAAGAACACCTTCTCGGATGACGTAGGAACCGAGATTGTCCCCGTCGAGCGGTTTCCCGGGCGCCGTGTGACTGGCGTCACCCACACCGGCAAGCTCGTGTATCTTCAGTTCGACCTCACGTCGGCGCCGGAGGCGGATCGGGCATTCTTGGAGAGCACCCTGTTCGGCCTGATGGCCCAGAACAGCCTCAACCTCTACATGCTCATTCTGAGCCCAAGCGGCACCGGCTTTGCGGTGCCGCGCGCCCAGTTTCCGATCGTGATGGGCATCCTCAATGGCCTGGTGATTCCGACGGGGAGTGGCACCCTATACCTCCTCCAAGTCGGCAATGAAGCCAGCCGGGAAGTAGAGACCCAAGCCGCGCTTATGCGCCCCCTTGGGATGACCCGCCGAATCACCGCCGAGCTCACGGAAGGATGCAGCATGGTTTCCCTGGTGGGGCACGAGTACATGCAGCAGCCTGGGGTTTATCTGGACGTGCTGGAAGCCCTCTACAAGGCGCAAATCCCAGTCCTGCAGACCTGCGACAGCGAGTATTCCCTGAGCTGCCTGGTGCCAGAATCAGAAGCCAATCGGGCAGTGCGCGAGTTGCATGATCGCTTCGACCTTGCAAAGACCGTGTGATCGCCGCCGGTGAGGTTCGCAACTTCACCGGCAATTCCCACGATTGGGTGGCGCGGCGGCTCTCCCGGAAACCTAATGTCGATGCGCCTTGTTCAGCTAAAGTAGAATCCGCCTGGTTTGGAGCGAGGCGCACCTAACACATGAATGCCAGGACGGGCAAGCCGCAATGAAGCCCCAATGGGGCCCTGACCGACACCTTTCCATTGTGGTGCCGGCGTACAACGAGGAGGTTCGGCTGGCGAAGTCCCTGGACGCGATGGCCGAATACTACTGCTCGCAGTCCTACTCCTGGAACATCACGGTGGTGAGCGACGGGAGCGACGACCGCACTGACCAAATCGTGACCGAGTTTGCCGCCAGGCATCCCCAATTCTCTCTGTTGAGCTATCGCCCCAACCGAGGAAAGGGCTACGCAGTGCGAAAGGGGATGCTGGCCGCTTCAGGCGAGTGGGTGCTGTTCATGGACGCCGACCTTGCCACCCCCCTCACCGAGACCGAAAAGCTGATCTCCCATTTGGTGGATGGCGCCGATGTGGCCATCGGCAGCAGACCACTGCGCGAAAGCAAGCTGGAGAAGCATCAGCCGTTCCTGCGTGAGGCCCTGGGTCGAACCGCGAACGCTCTGGTTCAACTCCTCGCCGTGCGAGGTATCCGCGATACTCAGTGCGGCTTCAAACTGTTCGCGCGCGACGTCGCAAGAGATGTATTTCGGCGCTGTAAGCTCGATGGATTCTCTTTTGATTTCGAAGCGCTGATGGTGGCACGAGATTTGGGATACCGCATTGACGAGGTGCCGATTCGGTGGTCACATCAAGAAGGATCCAAGGTGGTGTTCTGGCGCGACTATCCGCGGGCGCTTCGCGATCTGGTGAAGCTGCGGTTGAAGGGCAAGGCGAAGCGTTTGGAGCCTAATGAACCCTGACGAATATGTGCGCATGCACGATATGGAGGATCATTATTGGTGGTTCGTCGGTCGTCGCACACTGGCAATTGGGCTCCTGCGTGCCTATCTGGAGCACTTTCCACTCCCGGGCGATGCATCGCCAAAGCCGGTGGTGCTGGATCTTGGGTGCGGCACCGGCGTGATCTCGAAGGACATGGGCTCCTGGGCTCGGGTGATCGGGCTCGATATGAGCGCGGTGGCTTTGAAATTCTGTAAGGGTCGCGGTCTCTCCAACCTCGTCCAGGCGGATGGCATCGCGATGCCGATCGCCGGCAGCAGCGTCACCGCACTGGTGGGGCTGGATATTTTCGAACATATCGGCAACGACCGTGCCGCCTTCCGTGAAGCCTATCGGGTGCTAAAGCCCGGCGGCCTTCTCGTAATGAGTGTGCCCGCGTTTCGGTGGCTTTGGGGCCCGCATGATATCGCGCTCATGCATCACCGAAGGTACACGCGGGGAGAGGTTGGGACCAGGTTATCGGAGGCGGGCTTTGAAGTGGTCAAGTTGAGTTACTCGGTGTTCCTCCTGTTTCCGATCGTCGCGGTCATTCGATTCTTTGAAAAGCGCCGTCGCGGCGAGCCCAAAGCGTCTCTCGCCCCTTTACCACCTGCGATCAACGGGGCATTGAAGGGTATACAGGCGTTTGAGGCCTCGCTGATTCACCGTGGCAACCTTCCTTGGGGAAGCAGCGTGATTGCGGTGGCAAGAAAGCCGGTAGCCTCGTAGACATCGATAGTGTTTAGAGTCGCATCTGTCCCTTACGTCAACGCTCGCCCCCTGGTCGTGGCTCTGGAGCGTTTTGGCTGGGCCGACGTGGTTTACGCGGTCCCCTCCCAGTTGCCGGCTATGCTGGAATCGGGCGCGGTCGACGCGATCATGGTTTCCAGTTTCGATGCGCTTCGAACCCCACGACGCACGTTTGCCGCCGGCTGCGCGATCGCCAGTTTGGACCGGGCCGACAGCGTGCGGCTGTTCAGCAAGGTGCCCTTCGAATCGATTCAAACCCTGGCTCTGGATCAAAGTTCGCTGACGAGCAACCACCTCGCGTTGGTGTTGCTTGCCGAAGTCTATGGAGTGCGACCGTCGGCGGCGCCTGCGGCGCCGGATCTGAAGTCGATGCTGGCCAACCATGACGCCTGCGTGATCATCGGCGATAAGGGCCTCGAAGCGGATGGCGCCGGTCTTTTGGAACTCGACCTCGGCGCTGCGTGGCGCGCTTGGACGCAGAAGCCCTTCGTGTGGGCGCTGTGGGTGGGTCGCGAGGACATGGCGACCGAGTTGGCGACTCTCTTTGGCGAGGCGCTGGCCTGGGGGCGTGCGCACTGGGATGAGGTCATTGCCGATGCGGTGGCTCGCTCAGGCTGGACCCCCGAGGTCGCCCGCCACTACCTTCGCGACACCATGAGTTACGACCTCTCCCCCGATCACCTTGCTGGGTTAGAGATGTTTCGTGCATCCCTGGCCCGGCTGGGTTTCATCGAGGACCGACCGCTTCCACCCATTGTGGAACCTGGGCTGGCGGTGGTCGCTAAGCCCCAAGCTTCTTCCCGAGCCACCCAGATACCTTACTGAGCACCGCTGGAATGACGGGGCCGTTGAACCCGGGATCGGTGGAGCCTACGTAGGTCTTCATACAATGGGTGCCATTGGGTACCAGGTAGAGCTCGCCGTTCTTGAGCGCCGCCTTCAGGCGCGGCGCATCCCGCTCGGCCGAAACCTGAATGTCCTTTTGGCCTTGGACGACCAATGTCGGGCCGGTATAGAGCTTTGCGTCATCGACCGGATTGAGGGTGAAAGTGCTGTGGAGGTAGCGGTTCAGGTAGCCGGGGAAAACGCTCGCAAGGCCAAAGGGAACGTCGGCAGGCACCTTGCCGGTCTTGCGAATCACGTTGACGATACGGTCCGTTTCGGCGATGTTCTCCTTGAGGTCGGCTGGAGTGCTGAATTGGGCCGAATAGCCCTGAGAGATCTGCTCCTCGATCACCGTGCCAAGGTCTCTGCCCGCCGTTGAAACGAGCACGAGGGCTTTCGGCTGGCGGCTCTTGGCAACCTCGAGGGCGAGGAGACCGCCCTCGCTATGGCCGAGGATGGCCAGCCGCTTGGGGTCGACCTCGGGCTGGGCCTTGAGAGCGTCGTAGGCAGCGGTGGCGTCGCCGACGAACGCCTCCCAACTGAAGAAATCGTCCAGTTCGCCGGTGCTGTGGGGCCACTGGCCGGCATAGCTGCGGACTGCGCGCTTGTCAAACCGTAGGGAAGCGATGCCATCCGATTTCAGCTTGTCCGCGATTTCCCTAAGGATGTCGATCTGTAACCCCGGCTGGTTACCATCGCGGTCCGTGGGGCCACTTCCGGGCAAAAGGAGCACCGCCGGGAATCGACCGGCGCCGGGTGGCAATTCAAGGGTGCCGACCATCTTGAGGCGGTGATAGCCGGTGAAGTAGAAATCGGGAGGCAGGGTGCTTGTCACGGGAGCTGTTGCACAACCTACGAGCACAAGGGCAAGTACAGGGGCCGCCCAGGCGAATGCGTGCATTTTTCGAATAGGAGTTACGCCGGCGGTCAAGTTTGGTTGCGCTCACTCTCTTCCGTCATCACCGCCCGGGCCAGGCGGTCGGCTCCGAAGCGGACGGGGTCGTCGCACGGCACCCCGAGTTCGCATTCGAATTCTACAAGGAAGATACGCGCGGCCTCTTCGGAAAGACCATGGGTATTGAGGGCTCCAGCCACCAGGATTGGCTTCGGGAAGGCGCCCAGCACCGTCGCCAACTCTTGGTAGAGGGCCACGTATTCGCGAAGGGGTGGGATGGCGATGTGGGGCAAGCGCTGTAAGTGGGTCATGCCTGCCCGGTGGCAAAGCACAAGGTGGGTGGGCATGCTGCCACGGAGGAGCGGAAGATTTGCGGTGCTGCCCGGATGAATGAGAGCGCCTTGGCCCTCAATGAGGATCAGCTCCGAGTGGGCAAGCCCTAGTATCTCCCGTTCAATGGCGTGGGCGGCGTAGTCAACACGGACGGCGTCGAGAGGCACGCCCCGACCGGTGATGGTGATCCCTATCTGTCCGGTGGCAATGAAGGCGGCGTTCACTCCGGCAGCGAGAGCGAATCTCCAAATTTCGAGCCCAGCCGTCATCTTACCGACCGCCATGTCGGTCCCGATCATCAAGACGCGTCGGTTGTTCAGCTCGGCGGCCCGTCCCGATGCCACGCTCAGCCCTTTAGGTTCCACCCGGATATCCCAAACCCACTGACCGGCGCCAAGCCCCGGATATCGGGGCGCCACCCGGTCATGCAGACCGTTGATCACGCTCATACCCAACGAGACTGCTTGGTCGATGGCTGGCCACCAAGCCTCTGGTACCAGGCCACCGGGTGGCGCAATCCCGAGGACGAACACTTCTGCCCCGAGGTTGCGCGCCTCCGTGATCGAGGCGACGATGGGACAGGGGCGCATGATGGCCGTGATCTCTCGGTGGTCCCGTCCCGCATGAGTGCTGTCGATGATGCATGCGATGGGATTGGGTGAGTAGCGCAACACGCCCGCGCCCATTTTCCCCGGCATCTCGCCAAGCGCGCCCTCCATGTAAAGGGCGAGAGGCCTGTTCGCCTCAAGCAAGACTCGCTCCGTGGCCAGGGGCGTCGGTCGGCATGATCACGCCGTCGGCGTCGATGGGTGCCCCGGTGGCGGGATCGGGGGCCAGGTTGAGATGACTGTCCAGGTCGATATGGTCGAAAAGGGCGCCCAGGTGGGCGCCGGCGGCAATCGCGACCGAGCTCTCGCTCATGCAGCCGATCATGGTCTGAAGGCCGTGGGAGCGGGCGGTCGCCACGATGCGAAGGGCCTCGGTGAGGCCGCCGCACTTCATCAGCTTCAGGTTGATGCCGTCCACTTTGCCCGCCACTCCCGGAACGTCAGACGCGAAGCGGATCGATTCATCGACGAAGATCGGCAGGGGACGATGCTCATAGAGTCGCGGGAGTCCGTCCTCGCATCCCTCCGCCAGCGGTTGCTCCACGTAGTCGGCGCCTCGTTCGGCGAGCCACTTCAGCATGAGTAGGGCATCCTCGACGCTCCATCCCCCGTTGGCATCCACCCGCAGGTGAACGCAGAACGGGCGCGCGGCTTCGGCGGCGGCGAGGAAGTTCTCTTGGTCCCGGTGCAGGCCGTCTGGGCAGCCGAGCTTGATTTTGAGGTTCTGGGCGCCGGTGCGGGCGAGCATTTCCGGCACTCTTTCGCGGATCACCTCAGGCGGGTTGATGCCGATGGTGACGCTGGTAGGGACCCGGGGCTTGGCGAGGCCAAAGACCCGATACAGCGGCTGTCCGCACCGCTTTCCGAACAGATCCCATAGGGCGACGTCAACGGCGGCCATCGCCGGGGGATCGATGCCCATCTCCTTCATGCGGTCCCACGTCTCGGCGATGGCGAGGTTCTCGGGCAGTTCGTTGGTGAACGCTTCGAGCTGGACGCGTCCGCGTTCCCCGGTCCAGGAGGATGAGGTAGCTGGCGACAGTTCGCCAATCCCGGTGTGGACGCCGTCGGAGACGGTGACGAAGAGGTTCTGACTGCCGGCTTGGACGCCGCGGCTGATCGCCAGCGGATACCGCTTGGTGAGTTCGACAATCCGGAAGCCCCACTCCATGATCCCGCGAGGTTACCTACTCGAAGTGGCGGGGCCCCGCCGGGGCCGGGTACATTACAAATCCCTTCCGAGTGGGGATGTAGCTCAGCTGGGAGAGCGCTGCAATCGCACTGCAGAGGTCGTCAGTTCGATCCTGATCATCTCCACCACCTTCCTTCCGGTATGGCCTTGCTGGACCATAATAGGCACGTGAGCAACCGAGAAAGCCTGATCCCCTTCAGCAGAGTTGCGATCCCACAGTTCCCGCAACCGAGGAACAGTACGTCGACACGATCGCAACGAGGAGCATGTCGTCGGTCTACGACATCGTCACAGACCGTCTTGAGGGGCTCGTGGATTTCATCGAGGAACGAATCTGGGGTCTCGAAGCGGAGGGTTAAGCCCGACCACTGGAACCAAGGCGTTTCGACGATCGCGCGCGTAGGTCGCTGGAAGAGGAAGAGATCGATGCGGAACTCTCCTGGCAGCATCTGAATCCGCAAAGGGGGCGATAGTCGCGGGAATTGGCGCCCAGAAGGTAGCGCCAGGACCTTCCGATAGGTATAATCTCCTTTCGCGCCAGCGTTGCTGCCTGCCAGCATGCGTTCAGGCGCCGAGACTTAGAATCCAAGACGGACGAAGAGACAGAAAAGATGAAAGTTCGAGCCAGCGTTAAAAAAATGTGCGATAAGTGCAAGATTATCAAACGATCGGGAGTCGTGCGAGTGATCTGCATCAATCCCAAGCACAAGCAGCGCCAAGGCTAAGAACAGGAAAGAAACAAGACTTATGGCACGTATTGCAGGCGTCGACCTTCCCCGCGAGAAAGCGGTTTTGTACGCGTTGCCCTTGCTCCTTGGCATTGGCAAGCACAATGTTCATGAGTTGGTCGCAAAGGCCAACGTCGACCCGCGCAAGAAGGTGAAGGACCTCACCGAGCACGAAGTCGCCCTCCTTCGCGAGATCATCGACCGGGATTTCCTCGTGGAAGGGGACTTGCGCCGCGAGGTGCAAGGCAACATTCGCCGACTGCTCGATATTCGCTGCTATCGCGGCATTCGGCATAGCCGAGGCCTGCCGACCCGGGGGCAGAACACCCGATCCAACGCTCGGACGCGCAAGGGTCCCAAGAAGACGGTCGCCGGTAAGAAGAAGGCGAAGAAGTAACATGGCACGAAAGCAAGCCACCAAAGGCAAGACGAAAGAGAGAAAGAATATTCCCGCCGGGGTGGCGCATATTCATGCGTCATTCAACAACACCCTGGTCACCATCGCCGATCCTCAGGGCAATGTGATTGCCTGGTCGAGTGCGGGAAACGCCAATTTTAAAGGCAGCCGAAAGGGCACGCCGTTCGCCGCTCAGGTCGCGGCCGAAAAGGCAAGTCGAATTGCCCAGGAGAACGGCATGCGCAAGATCGATGTTCTCGTTCGCGGGCCCGGGAGTGGCCGCGAGACCGCCATTCGCTCGCTGCAGGCTTCAGGTCTTGAAGTGTCCAGCATCAGCGATGTCACTCCCCTTCCCCACAATGGATGCCGCCCGCCAAAGCGCCGCCGCATCTAATCACTTTTCTTCCAACCACAAGCAGCTATGCCTCATATTTCCACCTTAGACTTGGGCGCCGAATACGGCAAATTCATCCTGGAACCCCTTGAGAAGGGCTATGGCCAGACCATTGGCAACGCCTTGCGGCGAGTGCTTCTCAGTTCCATTCAGGGCGCGGCGGTCGCAGCCGTGAAGATCGACAAGGTCTTTCACGAGTTCGCCCCGATTCCCGGAGTCAAGGAAGACACGACTCAGCTTTTGATCAACCTCAGGGAATTGTCGATCCGCTGCGACGCCACCGGCGGCACCCCCGCCGATGAGCAGATCCTGCGCATCGACGTAAAAGGTCCGGGCCGCGTGACCGGAGCCGACGTGATCTGCCCAGACGGCACCGAGATCATTAACCCCGAGGTCTACATCGCCTACATCAGCGACCCCGAAGGTTCGCTGACCATGGAGCTTTTTGTGGGTTGGGGCGCAGGCTACGTCTTGCCGGAGAAGCAGGATCGCTACAAGGGCATGATCGGCATGATCCCAACCGGCTCCCAATACACGCCGGTCAAGAAGGTCAACTACACGGTTGAGCAGACCCGCGTGGGCATGCGCACCGACTACGAAAGGCTGGTCCTTGACATCTGGACCAACGGATCGGTAAAGCCGAACGATGCCCTGAGTCAAAGCGCTCACATCCTTGACAAGTATTTCCGAATGTTCTTCGACCTCGGCGCCGCCGGGTTTGAGGGTGAGTTCAGCGCCGACGACGAATTGTCCGACGAGCTGGCAAATGTGCCCGACATTCGCATTGAGGAACTGGATTTTTCGCAGCGCACGTTCAACTGTCTGCGCCGCGCTGGGCTTGTGAACCTTAGAGCCCTGGCAGTGGCGACCGAATCGGACCTCACGAGCATCCGGGGCTTTGGCAAGAAGTCGTTGGTTGAAGTTCGAGAAAAGCTCGCCGAGCACGGGCTGGAACTCAAACCGCCGAAGGGTGGCTACCGAGCGGTGGACACGCTGGATGACGAAGACGACGAGGATTACTGAGCATGAACCACAGAATTGATCACCGCAAACTTGGACTGCCGCACGATCAGCGGATGGCCCTGCTGACGAACCTTCAGCGCCAGTTCATCCGCCATGGTTATGTCCACACCACCTTTGGCCGGGCCAAAGAGCTTCAGCGGCTGGCCGAGAAGCTGATCACCCTCTCCAAAGAGGATTCGCTTGCTGCTCGCCGTCGAGCCCGGCAGGTGTTGGTCGGCCACTCCAGCAGCAACGAGGGCCCCGAGAAGATGATGCTTCGCAAGACCGAGACTGAGAAGCTGCAGATTCTGACGAGCCTCAGCATGCTCACCGGCGAGGATCTTGTCAAGCACCTGTTCGACAACATCGGTCCGCGGTACAAGACCCGCAACGGCGGCTATACCCGACTGACCAAGACGGGGCTGCGCCGAGGAGACGGAGCCCAAACCGCCGTGTTGGAGCTTGTCGACTAAACGGGTTAAGCTGACCGTCGCCTACGACGGAACCGATTTCTGCGGCTGGGCCGCACAAGCTGGACGGCGAACCGTCCAGAGCACATTGACAGAAGCTGTTCGTCAAGTCTCGGACGAGGATTGCGAGATCATCGGGGCCAGCCGCACCGATAGTGGTGCTCACGCGCTTGGCCAAGTTTGTCATTTCGACACCACGAGGCCCATTGCCGCCGAGGCATGGGTGAGGTCACTCAACCGCAGGCTTCCCAGTGATGTTCGGGTTCTTCAGGCACGCCATGTGGCGAAGCGATTTCATAGTCGCTTTTGTGCGGAGGATCGCCTGTACCGCTACCGGATTCTGACTGCCGTCGCCGATCCGCTCAAGGGCCGCTTTGCTCACGAATTGGGCCGGTCGCTCGATTTGAATCTGGTGGAAGAAGCTGCCGCATGCCTCGTCGGCAAGCACGACTTTCGGGCATTCACCGAAAGCCTTGCCGCCGATGTGGAAAACACCGTGCGAACCCTGCGGAAGATCAGGATTCGCAAGAGTGGTCCGGAAGTGTTCATTGAGATCGTCGGCACCGCTTTTCTGAGGGGCATGATGCGGAGAATGGCCGGCGTCCTGCAAGAAGTGGGACGCGGGCAAAGACCGCTTGAAGATGTGAATCGCCTTCTGACTCCAAATGGCATGAAGATGCACCGCCCGGTGGTCCTTCCTGCAAAGGGTCTTACCTTGATCAAAGTGCGTTACGGCAGTCCACTTCGCGATTGCCGCCTGTTTCCTGACTCTTGACCCAAACGAACAGTTTCTCCTGGCCTAGCCCCTAAAGGGCAGCCGGAAGCGAAGCCCGAAGTCGGGGGCTTCGTGAACGTTTTCCTCCTCCGGGGAGCAAACGAACCGCAAATCGCCACTTGGCTCCCTCGCTGGGCGCCCCCAACCCTGATAGGTATCGAAACATGAATCGAACGACAACCCATAAGAAAGGCACCGTCCAGACCGAGTGGTACGTGGTAGACGCCACCGGCATTGCAGTCGGACGCCTAGCCGGACAAGTCGCCCAGGTCCTCCGAGGGAAGCACAAGCCGACGTTCCAATACAATGTCGACTGTGGCGACTTCGTCATCATCATCAACGCCGAGAAGGCCATCCTCACCGGAAACAAGAAGGATGAGCTCATCTATTGGCATACCGGCTGGCCCGACGGCCTACGCAACATCTCCCGAGGCCGTATGCTCGAGGAGACGCCCGAGAAGATCATCGAGCGCGCCGTCTGGGGGATGACGCCCAAAACCAAGTTGGGACACCAAATCATCAAGAAGCTAAAGGTCTACGCTGGGTCCGAGCATCCTCACGCGGCTCAGAACCCCAAAGTTTTGGACGTGAACCAGAAGCCGAGAGAGGACAGTAAGTAATCATGGCAAGAGTTGCAAAGAAGAACGAAAACTACGGCACCGGACGCCGCAAATGCGCGATCGCGCGGGTCTGGCTGGAGCGGGGCGAAGGCAAGATCACGATCAATGATCGCGACTTCAAGGAGTACCTGGGCCGGCCGGTCCTTGAGATTCTCGTCAAGAGCCCACTGGTCCATCTAGGACTTGAGAATCAATATGACGTGCGCGCCTTCACCGATGGTGGCGGCATTACCGGCCAGGCCGGCGCGGTGAAACTTGGCATCGCTCGCGCGCTGCTTGAGATTGATGAGGAGTTTCGCAAGGAGCTTCGCGGCGGCGGTTTCTTGACCAGGGACTCTCGCATCAAGGAGAGCAAAAAATACGGGCGCAAGAAGGCTCGACGCGGCTTCCAGTTCGTCAAACGCTGATCGCTTCGCTTTGGAAAGTTGGCCAAGGGCCGAGGTATACGCCTCGGCCCTTTCTCGTTACAGCTTCGTCGAGTAGCCGAGTCCGAGGAATTAGCAGTTGCTCTTCTTCAAAGCGCCACCGGTAGGCTGGCTGGTGTAGTCGACCACAACTCAGCGGCGCGCTGAACAAGAACTTCAACGTCATCTTCTCCGACGTTAACCCTGCCTGGGCTGATGGGGCATCCGTGCGAAAGTGAGGACCTTGCTGAGATAGCGGGCCGAGAAGGTCGTAGTCGGTGGTGGTTTGAAGGCTGGTCTGGCCTTGGCTCTCTTGCTGACTGTTGAAGAGCCCAAAGTCGAAGTGGGCGATGTCCACCGACTTGCGGATTCGATCTGCGGCGGCGAGAAAATTGAGGGACTGAGTATTCGTCGAGCTATTGACAAAGTTAATGCCAAGGTTGGCATTGATGAGCCAGGGTGCAGTCGGAGGGGTGCTAGTCGGCGTTGATTCGGCAAACAGCAGGGGCGGCGAGGATCGCCGCAAGAAGAAGCGAAGTGCATTTCATGCCCCCGGGATTATGCTTGCGTGACCAAGCATTTTTCTAGGTGTACGGCTCATGCAGATCTGGGACATGGCAATCGCCAGCGAGAATATCTCGCTCACCGGTTCGCTTCCAGGACCCCTACCCCAGCGAACGTCCTCTCCCCGGAAACATTCGCGTTGAGAGGAGTACGAGGGCAACTCTTTCAGAGGGCGCTCTACTTGACCTTCTTGGCCTTCGGCTTGTCTTTGGGTTTTTCCCTAGCCTTTTCGGGCTTGCTGGCCTTCGCAGGCTTTTCCGCTTTGGCGACCTTCGGCTCCTTCAGTGCCTTGGCGGCTTTGGGTGTCTTCGCTTCCTTGGCCTCTTTGGATTCTTTGACCTTTGCCTTGGAGCGCATGGGTTCGTCGTCCTCCGGCGAAGCGTCGGGGTGGCGCAGGATGATCGCGCTGCGTCGAAATTCGATTCCCACCTCTTCGCCGAGACCCAGGTGGTCCCGCATGTCCTTGGTCAAAATCAGGGCCTTACTGTTTCCCGTTTGGATAAGGCTACGAATCATAACACTATTCTAAGATACGAACGCAATTCTTACAAGTAGATATCCGTCTTTTTACCGAATAACATTGGTAGCGACCTTAGACGGTTGATTCAGCCAAGCGCTCGGCCTGCTCATCGGCGGTCAGCGCGTCCAGCATCGGCTGAATGTCGCCATCCAAAAAGCCCTGGATGTTGTGCATCTGAAAGCCGATCCGGTGGTCGGTGACGCGGCTATCGGGAAAGTTGTAAGTACGGATTTTTTCGGAGCGGTCGCCCGTTTTGATTTGGCCCTTGCGGGTCTTCCCCCGCTCCATCTCTTGGCGGTCAAGTTCCAATTGGTAAAGCTTGGCTCGGAGCACTTCCATTGCCTTGAGCTTGTTCTGTTGCTGGCTCCGTTCGTCCTGGCAGGTGACCGCCAAACCCGTTGGCTTGTGGATGATGCGGATGGCGGTCTCGTTTTTCTGCATATGCTGACCGCCGGCGCTCGACGATCGGAACGTCGAAACCTCCAGGTCCTCATCCTTGATGTCGACGTCTACCGCTTCAGCCTCCGGAAGCACCGCCACGGTGGCAGTGGAAGTATGAATGCGCCCCTGACTTTCGGTCACGGGGACCCGCTGGACCCGGTGCACACCGCTTTCGTGTTTCAATTGACTGTAGGCGCCAGCGGCGTCAATCTTGAAAACGCAGATGGCAGCCCCGCCCAGCCCATCTTCTTCGTGGTCCACCACTTCTGCCTTCCACCGCCGACGCTCCGCGTATCGCAAGTACATGCGGAAGAGGTCGTTGGCAAAGAGGGCCGCTTCGTTGCCGCCGGCAGCGGGGCGAATCTCGATGATCACCGACTTTTCGTCGTTGGGGTCGGTGGGAACCAGCATCAACTGCAGCTTCTGTTCCAACCCTGGTATGACACCCTTAAGCAGTTCAACTTCCTCCTGAGCCAGATCCTTCATTTCGGGATCTGACAAGAGTTCTTCGCTTTCGCTGAGGGAATCGCGAGCCTTGAAGTAGTCCTTGATGACGCCGACGATCGGCTCAAGCTCCGCACGTTGCTTACCCACGCGCTGCATCTCCCGCGGATCGGTGACGATAGCGGGATCGTTGTACAAGGCTTCGAGAGAATCGAAGCGCTCAAGAATGTCTTGCAGCTTTCCAATCATGCTTCTGACGACGGTGTCGTATCAGGCAGGGTTGGGGCGGAATATGAGAATTGAACTCACGACCTCCTGAGCCACAGTCAGGCGCTCTAACCCCTGAGCTAATCCCGCCACGTTGGGCTTTCTATTGTGAAGCATTTCGACCCGGGAATGCAAAGCGCGGTACCCTTCGTGGTCGATGTTCGTAGAGACGCACTGTCATTTGAACGATTCTCGGGCCTTTCCCGACCCGGACGCCGCTATCGGCGACGCGCGCGCGGCCGGAGTCGGGAGGATCATCATCGTCGGGACCGACCCTGAAGACGGCGAACGCGCGATCCGAATCGCCGAGCGTCATAACGATGTCTACGCGATCGTCGGCTTTCACCCGAATTCGTGCGCCGATTACGCCACGTCCCGCCTCTCCGAGTTGAGGCCGCTGCTCGCCAACCCGAAAGTGGTTGCGATCGGCGAGATTGGGCTGGACTATTATCGCGATCATGCCCCCCACGATATCCAGCGGCAAGCCCTCCTTGATCAACTGGCTCTCGCCCGGGAGCTCAGTCTGCCGGTTGTCTTCCACTGTCGAAACGCGTATCCGGACCTGCTGACCCTTCTCGAGGAACTTCCACCCCACCCGTATCTCATTCACTGCTTTGCCGGTGACCGCAAGGATGCCCGGCGCGCAGTCAAACTTGGCAGTCTCTTTGGGGTAGATGGGCCGATCACCTACAAGAACGGCGAACCCCTTCGGGAGACGATCCGCCATATCGGACTTGAACGCCTGGTCTTGGAAACTGACAGCCCCTATCTGTCACCGGTCCCCCATCGGGGCAAGCCGAACTGTCCGGCGTACATACCGCTGATCGCCAACGGGATCGCTGAAGCGCTTGGCGTCACGATTGAACAGGTGGCGGAGGTGACGACCGCGACCGCTGACCGGTTCTTTGGCTTGACGATATGATGACGTCCATGCGCGGCGTCTGGCCGATCCTCCTGCTCGTTCTTGTTGGTTGTTCAGAATCATCGGCACCAGCCGCCACGCCGGCCCCCGCAACGTCAGCCCCCGCCGATTGGACCCTCCGAGGCGTTGCCGCCGACGGTTTGTCCTTCCGACTTCCCCCAACCTGGGTTCAAGAGGGAGACGCAGACCGCTCATCCCAGATGCAACAAGACCCTCAGGCCATGAAGGCTAGCCAAGAAACGTTCGCGTCGGTCAAAACGGCGTACAGCGCCATGAACGGCGGGGATCGCACGGGAACGACATTTCCCTTCATGTTCACCTTGATCATTCTTACGCCCAAGCAGCCTCAGGCTTATGGGCAATCCCTCTTTTCGACCGGCGTCGCCGACGCCAAAGCCGATAGCCCAGATGCGGATGTGAGCGGCGGAGAAGTGACACTGCCGGTGGGCCGAGCGCTCAGGATCGTCACCGAGGATTCTGCCTCGATCGGCAGTTCGACCGCGCCAGGCTCGCCTCCGCGAGTGGTCGCGGTGCGGGACGTACAATATCAGATCCCAATCGACGGCCATGTTTATCTGCTTGATGTGACCGGGCCGAAGGAAGGGGCAGCTGCCTTGGATCGGGATGCCAATGTGATCGCCGAAAGCTTTAGCGTCAAATCCGGAGGCTAGTCGTTCACCAGCCGCGGGTGGCCATCAGTTCGCGGTCCGGAAGCGATCCCACGCTGATGCCAACCATCGGTTCTCCCAGGTTCCGGCTGATCTCGGCCAGTCGCTTGGGGTCCTTATGGAAGAGCACGGCCTCGACGATGGCCCGCGCTCGGCGCTTTGGATCACCGGATTTGAAGATGCCGGAGCCAACGAAGACGGTTTCCGCGCCAAGCTGCATCATCAATGCCGCGTCGGCAGGAGTGGCGATACCGCCGGCGGAGAAGTTCGGTACCGGTAGTCGACCGGTCTCGTGAACGAGCCTGATCATATCAAGAGGCGCCTGAAGTTCCTTCGCCAAAACGTAAAGCTCGTCCTCACGGGCCGAATGGACTTTGCGAATCTCGGCCATGATCGTGCGCATGTGGCGCACCGCCTCCACGACGTCGCCCGTACCAGCTTCGCCCTTGGTGCGGATCATTGCCGCGCCCTCACCACAGCGGCGCAGGGCTTCGCCGAGATTGCGCGCGCCGCAGACGAAGGGAACGGTGAACGCGTGCTTGTCCACGTGGTTCTCCTCATCGGCGGGCGTCAGAACCTCGCTCTCATCCACAAAATCGACCTCGAGGGCCTGGAGAATCTGGGCTTCGGCAAAATGGCCGATTCGGCATTTGGCCATGACGGGAATGCTGACCGCTTCCTTGATCCCGATGATCATCTCGGGATCGGACATTCGGGCAACGCCGCCATCGCGGCGGATATCGGCGGGCACCCGCTCCAGCGCCATCACCGAAACGGCGCCGGCGTCCTCGGCGATCTTGGCCTGGTCCGGATTCACGACGTCCATGATGACGCCGCCCTTTAGCATCTCCGCCAAGCCGACCTTCTCGCGCCAAGTGTTCTTGTTCGTCATTTCCTGGTCCTACGTAAATCGCGTTCACGGCAGCATGCGCCGCGAACGATTTGAACCTAACAGTATACCGTGGAATGCCTGATACCCCAGGACGAGGGAGGGAGGGTTGCCCCATAATTGGGTGGATGACCGAGCTCACTCGTGAAAAAGCCCTGGCGCTGTCCAGGGGCCTTAAGGCCACGCCGAAGGTCATTGCGCGACTGAACGCGACGATTGGGGATGAAGAGGCGGTTCGGTGGGCAGTGGCTCAGTGGGAACTGCGAGAACGGGCCCAGTCCAAGTTCAAACGGGCTTCGGAATACATCTTCACGCGCGAAGCGCTTGAGCAGGCGACGCGCGAGGATGTGGCGGCTTACCACGCGAGCCGGTTTCCGAGGGGCGAACTTGTAGCGGACCTTACCGCCGGCATTGGTGGCGACCTTTTGGCCCTTGCCAGACGCGGCCCCGTCATTGGTTACGAGACCGACCCCGAACGGGCTGAGTACGCGCATCATAACGCGGTTACATCCGGGCACCTTGTCCAGATCATCGCGGGCGACTGCATGGCCCACTCTTGGCCTGACTACGCCTTCGCCGATCCAAGTCGAAGAGTTGATGGGCGCCGTACCCTGGATGTACGAGCCTTTGAGCCCGACCCTACAGTCGTAGCCGACCGAATGGGTCACCTGAAGCTCGGGGGTCTGAAGCTAACGCCCTTTCTAAGCGACCGACTGTTAAGCACGCTGGGGCCGGAAATCGCGTTCGTTGCTTCCGGTGACGAGTGCCCCGAGGTTGTGGTGTGGACGGGCAGTCAGGCCGTTTCAAGTCGGTATGCGATCTGGGGAGACACCGGCGAAGCATTGGCGGCCGGTGGGCTGACCTCCTCTTGCGATGAGCCAATGACCTATCTTTTCGAGGCTCACCCGGCCGCCATCCGAGCTCACGCGCTTGGGACGATTTGTAAGGAATTCCGCCTCGTCGCGTTGGGTAATTCAAATGGCTACCTTACCGGTGAGCAGCCAGTGATGTCGCGATGGCTCAAGACCTATCGCCTTCTTCACGCTGGCAAAGGGGACATACGACAAACGAAAGCCGCCCTCAAGGCGATGGGCGCCGGAACCCCAATCATCAAATCGCGGGCGGGCATCGACGTGGAGGCGCTCAGGAAGGAACTGAGGTCCCAGGGAAGTTCGCATCCTGATGTGGTGGTCGCGGTCTACCCGGTTGGGAAAAGCATTCGGCACGCAATTCTCGAACGAATCTCGCAAGAGCCTATTCGTACGTAGAAAGAGTATGGATACCAGGCGCAAGGGAGGCTTGAATGGGCACAGGTGTTCCCCAAACTGCCGCCACCGGCCGGATCGAGAAGGGGGCAACACCCCATGACGGAATTCGTACACCGATTCGTGCCCTCGCCGACCGGCCTTTCCCATGGATTGCTCCTCTTGCACGGGACGGGTGGGAACGAAAACACCCTGATCGAATTGGGCCTTGCCCTTGATCCGGAGGCGGCCATACTCAGCCCCAGGGGAAGGTCGATGGAGGAGGGTGCTCCCCGATATTTCCGCCGCTTTGCCGAGAGCGTCTTCGATGAGGCAGATGTCCGTCGACGAGCATCGGAATTGGCGGAATGGATTTTCCACCAACGTGCAGTGCTGGGCCTCAAATCGCTCATCGTCGTCGGGTTTTCAAATGGCGCGAACATGGCGACCTCGCTGATGCTGCTGCATCCCGAGACAGTAGATCACCTGATTGCCATTCGTGGCCAGCACGTGCTGCACTTGGATCGCCTGCCTGATTTGAGTCTGCGTAGAGTCCTACTCCTCCATGGTGATCGAGATCGCTACGCGAGCCGGGAAGAAGGGGATCGCTTGGCAATCCAATTAGAGAACGCGGGGGCGGGCGTAGAGCGGCATGGGCTCCCCGCCGGCCACACCCTCACGCGCGGCGATGTGCAATTGGCCCAGCACTGGCTACGGGCAACAGCGCCACTTTCCCCACCATGGTCCGAAGCTCCGCAGCGTTATCCTTCGGCATAATATGAGGCATGAGCGTCACCGCTCCTGCCCAACCTCTGGTCCGTATCGAGAACCTCTCCAAGACGTACCCACGCCCTGAATCGGGTGGGTCGTTCACTGTGTTGGAAGACATCAATCTGACGGTGAATTCGGGCGAGGTACTGGCGTTATTGGGCAGATCGGGCAGCGGCAAGAGTACGCTTCTTCGCATCATCTCAGGACTGATCAGCGCCAGCAAAGGCGCTGTTTACAGCGGCGGAAAGCCGGTGATGGGCGCGAATAAGGATGTAGCCATGGTCTTCCAGAGCTTTGCGCTCTTGCCCTGGCTTACCGTTACCGAGAACGTCGAGTTGGGGCTCGAAGCGGTCAGAACGGAAACCAAGGAGGCGCGCCGGCGCGCCCACGAGGCGCTCCGCCTCGTGGGCCTTGAGGGATTTGAGAAGGCGTATCCAAAGGAGCTCTCGGGCGGAATGCAGCAGCGGGTGGGTTTCGCTCGCGCATTCGTGGTCCGTCCGCGACTGCTGCTCCTGGATGAGCCGTTCAGCGCCCTTGATGTCCTCACCGCCGAGAACCTGCGCGGCGAAATAGGCGACCTGTGGGAAGATGGCAAGTTCCCCGCCGAAAGCGTACTGCTGGTCACCCACAATATCGAGGAAGCAATCATGATGGCGGACCGCATTGTGGTCCTGTCGTCAAATCCGGGACGTATACGGGGACAAATCAAGGTGACCCTGCCGCGTCCGCGAGATCGTCACAGTCCGAATTTCCGAGCCCTCGTCGACCATGTTTACACGATCATGACGAACCCGGAGACCAAAATCACCCAACCGGGGCAACGCAAAGCGGCGGCGGATCTGACGCCGTTGCCGCACGCGCGGCCAGGCGCCATCTCGGGATTGTTGGAACTGGTTGAAGAATATGGGGGCCCCCAGGATGTCGCCGTCATTTCGGATCGACTGCGTATCGAAGCCGACGACCTTCTTCCGATTCTTGATGCGGCGGTGATGCTAGGCCTGGCCGAAGTGCGTCACGGCGATGTCACGGTCACCGAGGTGGGTAAGCGATTCGCCGAAGCCGATGTGGACGAGGCTCCCGATATCTTCCGGGAGACGGTATTGGAGTGCGCGCCCTTGGTACGAACGATGTACGAGGCGGTGCAGGGTCGCAACGCACCTATGAAGGAGGATTTCTTCCTTGATGTGCTGGATGAGAGCTATAGCGCCGAAGAGGCCCGCAGTCAGTTTGATACCGCGGTGGCCTGGGGGCGCTACGCAGGCCTGTTTGAATATGATTCGGACGAGGGTGAGCTCAGGCTCCCCACGTCCGATGAAATGGGGCACGAGCACCCGACCGGATCCTGATCAGGCAGCAATTTGGCCGAGTCTCTTCACAAGCCCGAGACTGATTTCCGCCAGCCCAAGGTCGTTGCCTTGGTAGGGAATCAGCAGGCCGCTTTCAGCCTTGGTAACCACCTTGGTGCGGGCGCCTTTGATGATCGAGGTAGAGCCCACACTGCAGACAATCCCGTTGTTCTCAAGTCGGTTTTGAGCCGCCATCGCAAAGCGCTGCGTCCACTGGGCAATCGCGTTGGTGCATGCGCGGTCGAAGGTAACGCCGGTGATCCCGGCGGTGTCTCGGGCGAGGCGCTTGGCGGCAAGCAGCGATAGACCCACGACTACCGGCCCCTCAAGGTGTCCGTACAATGAAAACACCGCGTTGATGGGCATGCTGGTCGCAAAGGGTTGGAACGTTTTCAGATCGCCCCGATTGGGTTCGGCGTGGTTATCCTCGGCTAGGACGGCCGTAAAGGCCTCGCAAATGAGCGCAACGTGCTTTGGCAATGTCATTTAAATTCACTGGGCGGACAGAGAGTCCAGTCTGAAGGCTCAAGATCAAGAGGCGAGTTGGATACTCTTCTCACTAATCATCGGTCGGCGATAGAACATTGGCACAGGGACTTCGAAGCCAATTTGTTCTGCATTGACGATTTTTTCGGTGCTGCCAGTGAAGAGGTAACCGCCTGGCCGCAGTGCCATGAGCAACTTGCGGTAGAGGTGTTCCTGAGCGGTCTCGGTCAAATAGATCGCAACGTTGCGATAGAGGATGAGATCGTAGTCCGATCCAAACCTGCTCGTGAAGAGGTCGGCGCGTCGAAAGGCGAGGTAGCGGCGAATGCTGTCCGATGCCTTCCAGATGTCGCGACTGCGATCATAGTCAAAGTATGCCGACCGGACCTCTGGTTCCACGTGGCGCATCTCGGCGGTGGCAAACTCGCCGCGACGCGCCTGATGCAAGGCCGCCTCGTCGATGTCGGTCCCGGAGATTGCGTGCTCCCCAGGGAAGTGGACGTCGAGGATGATCGCAAGGGTATGGGCCTCGGCGCCGAAGCTGCAGCCGGCGCTCCAACACTTGAGGGTGGACCGCTCCTTGATCAGTTGTGGCAGCACCCGCTCTGTCAACTCAACCCACTTGGCGGGATCGCGGTAGAGTTCGCTGACGTTGATGGACAACTTATCAATGAACCAGCGCGTGTATTCGGGAGACGCGGCGAGAAAGTGGGTCAGTTCTTGGAGGTTGCCAAGGGCCAAGCTTTCCACCATCATCAGGATGCGACGGCGCATATGCTCCTGCTTGTAGTGGCGGAGATCCAGCCCGGTTTGGGCAAGCACACCTGCTTGAAGAACTTCCCATTCCCCTTCGGTGGGGTGATAGCCCGAGGACTTGGAAGGCTTGGTCATGCCGCCTTGTCCACCGCATCCGGCTCGAAAACCTTCTCTTCCCGCTCATAGATTTCCATGAATTCCAGCATGATCTGCTCCAGGCGCTCCGGGGGAACTCCCAGACGCTCGAAGCTCTCATCGTAAACCCGGTAGCGCAGCCCATCGGCGCCCAGACCATAGCCCATCGTCGTGGCCAGGTAGTCACCAAGATGGACCACGTCCACCACCGAATTTGGAATGGGGCAAGCATTCGGCTCGTGGTGATACCGAATGGCCTGAACCAGCGCCGATGGCAGGTTCCACTGCTCGGCAAGCGCTTCGCCAATCTGTGCATGATCGAAGCCAAGTGCCTTGCGCTCCACCTCATCAAACGACATGCCGGCCCGCTCGGCGAGCACTTGGAGCATGGACGTTTTGCCCTCAAGCCAAACGCTCAGCGCGACTTTGCCGATGTTGTGAAGCAAACCCGCAGTGAAGCAAACGTCCCGGTCGGCCGAGCCGGAATGGTTGGCGATGACGCCTGCCGACACCGCAGTGGCAAACGAATGACGCCAGAGTTGATCAGGACCCAATTCATAGCCCTTGAGGTCACGAACTAGCCACGGATACGAGGCGGCCACCAAACAAAGGTGACGGACCGTTCGTGTTCCGAGGATGACCACAGCTTCCCCCACTTCGGAGACTTGGCGCGAAAGGCCGTAATACGAACTGTTGGCGAGGCGAAGCACCCGCGCCGAGAGCGCTTGGTCCTGCCTCAGATGGCGGGAAATCGACGTGGACGAAGACGTTGACGACTCCGCCTCGCGCATCACCGCCGTCGCCGCGGCCGGCATCGACGGCAGATCGGTCGTCCTCTGTAGAATGTCCTCGATAGTAATAGCCTGCGGCATCAGTTCACCCTCAGATTGCAGAGAATCTTTTCATCCTGTCCCACGATGCGAATCCGGACCTGTCCTGATTCGGCATAAAACTGAACGGTGCGGACTTGGCACCCGCCAGTATCTTCTGCCACAACGGTCAGGCCAAGCCGCTCGGAATGCTGCTTCGCAGAGGTCACGTTGCGCTCTCCGATCTGTGCCCATGCGCCAAGACTGCGCCCGGGACGGAGAACTTGAGCTCCGCCAAAGATGGCCACGTTGATGTGGTCTCGACTGGCGCCGAGATTCTCCATCTCGCTGATCAGGTGCTCCATGCCGGTATTCACAAACTTCCCGGGTTGATCGACCGGTTTGTCTGGCAATGATTCGGGCAACATGAAGTGGGCGATGCCAGCGACATTCGATTCAGGATCTAGCGCAACGAGGCCGACGCAGCTTCCCATACCCATGCAGGTGAACTGCGAATTGCCCCTTGCGACATGCACTTCTGCCATATTTGCGTTTAAGGTCACTGCTGACCCACCTCCGCCTGTATAAGGACCGATAAAGCGAGAGCTCGGCTGAACAAGTGCTGGTTCCCCATCTTGTCACCCGCCACTGGAAGGTGAATGGATGCCGAACCACCTCTTGACACACCGCCCCTCGCTCCTTCTTTGTTCCACGTAAGGATGCGGTTGGAGCAAGCACTAATACGAGGGTGCCAATTTGCTACCCGACCCGCAACGAACGCCGAAGGAATCCGGCAATGGCAACCCGATGTTAAGTAAGATGCCTTTAAGATTCGCGTTAGGCGAACGAGCACAAGAAGCGTCTTAAGACGCAACCTCTCCTCTCTAGGGTTGTTCACATGAGCCAGCGAAACGTGAACAACCCGATTTTTATTGGGTGAATCTGCCGCCTCTAATGGAGGAAGTGCCGAGTGCCGGTCATGACCATGGCGATCCCCAAATCATCGGCCGCTGCTACGACAGCGCCGTCCTTCTTTGAACCCCCTGGCTGGACAATGGCCGCGATGCCTGCTTTGCCCGCCGTTTCGACGCTGTCAGGGAAAGGAAAGAACGCATCGCTGGCAAGCACTGCGCCGCGCGCGCCTTCGCCCGCTTGCTCTAGGGCCAGTCGTACCGATTGAACGCGGTTCATTTGGCCGGCGCCTACTCCAAGAAGCTGATTCTCGGTTCCCACGATGATTGCGTTGGAGCGCACGTGCGGGATGATGGCCCACTGAAAAGCCAAGGCTCGCATTTGGGCTTCGGTAGGAGCGACCTTGGTCACGACCTTCCAATCGGCTCGCGGGTCTTCATCGCTGTCCTGAGCCAAAGCGCCGCCCCTTACTGTTTTTAGGGTAAGGCGAACCCCCGGCTTGGCGATGGGAAGACTCAAGAGACGGACCTCTTGACCCCAGCCGCTCCGCGTTCGAAAAAGCTCAAGCGCCCCATCGGTGAATCCTTCTCCGAGAATGACATCGAGCTTGTTGCCCTTCTCGGTCATTGCTTCAGCGGTCTCCTCATCAATGACCCCATGGCATGCGACCACCCCGCCGAAGGCGCTGAGCGGATCGGCGGCCCGGGCCAGACGAAAGCTCTCGGCTAAAGTTCGCCCATAGGCGGCTCCACATGGATTCCCGTGCTTGACAATGGCGCAAGAACCCTCTGGGAGGTCGCAAACCAGTTCCCATGCGCCAAAGGCGTCTCCGTAGTTGTTGTAGCCAAGTTCAATGCCCCAGTGCTGGGTGACCTGAGCGACGCCGGACCCGCCCAGCGGGTCCACATAAACCGACGCCCGCTGATGGGGATTTTCCCCGTAGCGAAGGGCGTTGGAACGGCGGTAACCAAGAGTCAGCGTCTCCGAATAGGGAGTCTCGCCGGCAGCCTCGGTCAGGTAGCGGGAAACCATGGAGTCATAAAATGCGGTGTGGCGAAAGGCTTTGGCGCTAAGTGCCAGCCGGAGCTCACCCAGCCTGCCTTCGGCGATGGCTGAGAGCACCCTCGCATAGTCGGAGGGGTCCACTACGACCGCCACATTCGCCCAGTTCTTGGCGCCGGAACGAATCATGGCCGGGCCGCCTATATCGATGGATTCGATGGCCTCCTCCATGTCATGAGGGCCAGTAACCGTCTTCTCAAAGGCATAGAGGTTGACGCAGACAACCTCGAAAGGCAAAATGCCGGCCTTGCCCATGGTTTCCCGGTGCTCGGCTTTGCGCAAATCCCCAAGGAGTCCACCATGAACCAGCGGGTGAAGTGTCTTCACCCGGCCATCAAGCATTTCAGGGAAGCCGGTCACCTCGGCCACATCCTTTACGGCCAGGCCCGCATCTCTTAGGGTGCGCGCAGTTCCACCAGTGCTGACGAGGTCGAATCCGAGTTCGACAAGGCCGGTGGCAAATTCGACGATCTGAGTTTTATCGGTAACGCTGAGAAGGGCTCGGGGCATTTAGGGATTTCCTGTGGAAGGCACGGTTGTGGTTGGCGTCGGCGGTTGGGCATCGGGCGGCAACGGGTTAAGATCGGGCGGCTTCAGAAAGACCTTGACGTACTTGATGTTCGCCCGCCCCTTATCGTCAAGGACGCGAAGTTCGAACTTCGAGTCCTTGGCGACATTCACTTGAAGCTGATTCTGAGTGGGGTCTAGCTTTTGCTCGGGAAGATCGTCGCCAGACACGAAGATGGCGGTCGCGCCGCTGACCTGCCATTGCAGGGTGACCGGTCCGGGTGCGGTAAGCACATGGGGATCGGCGTCGAAGCTTGCGATCACTGCCGTGCTCGGGTCGATCACCTGGATCTCAAAGGCACGCTTGGCGACTTTGTCTCCGGTTTCGGCGACCAGGTGAAATGTGTACGAGCCAACGGTGGTCGGGGCGACGAGGTCGCGCTCGTTCACGTTGATGTCGATCGCCTGCATGGTCTCTCCTACGTATGCCCGGTCGGCGCTCTTGACCACATAGTGAAGGGTGTAAGGCTCGCCCACCTTGACCGTCGAGGAACCTTCGACGTAGCAACTCGAGATCACCGGATTGGGCACCGGAGGCGGCTCGTCCACGATGACTACCACCGGCTTCGAGGTGTCGCCGTCCTTGCCGTCACGCACAGCAACCGCATCCAGGTTAAGGAGTCCATCGGCATCGGCAGTAAGCGTGAAGTTCTTGGCGTTCGCGGGGACGACGAGGAAGTCGACTCCGTTCTTTCGCAGCCTGATGTCGGTTGCATCGGTCGCGGTCCATGTGATATCGACCTTGTCACCGCGAAACACCCGGTGACGATCGACCGCCAGGCTGACGTGCGGCTGGCGGGGTGTGGCGTAAATCCAGAAGGCAACCACCAGGGCAAAGATCAACGCCCCCACCAGAGCCCCAGGCGAAAATGGCGCCCGGCTCTCCAGTTGGGCCTGGGCGCTGGTAAGGACGTTGGGAGTGCTGGTGCTCCGAGCACTCAAGACGAAGTTGTACAGCTTGGCCGACGCCAAAACTCGCGAGGTGCCCGCCCCCACCAGCACCTCGACCGTCTTTTGTTGGCCGGGCCCAACGTTGATCTGTTCTTCCTCAAACTCAAAAACGCAATCGTCGTCAGGATCGCTACCGAAGAGCTGAATGGCGTGATCGGAATTTCCCATATTCATGATCGTCGCCTTTACCGCAGCCCGACGATGAAAGGGTGATACCGCGACCCGCTTGGGCATGATCTCCATGCTGATGTAGTTGTAAGGTCGTATCTGAAGGATTCCCTGGGCGGCCTTCGAATCCCCGGAGATCAGGGAGCGAACCTTTACAACGAAGGGATAGTTGCCGGCCAGGCTCTCGCTGGTTCGGGGCGGTTTGAAGAAGATCTTTTCGCTGAGCGTTTCGCCCGGGTTAGCCGAAAACTCCGGCACGGGAACCACCGTCCATTCCGAATCCAGGCCCTCCACCTGCAGTTCGAAGCGCTCAAGGTCTTCTCCCGAGGTGACGATCTCAATCGTGCAGGGCACGGTGGCGCCCGGGTCGATCGGAACCGTATCCACGGGGAGACGGACGGCAAAACTCATGCAGCGGAAGTGTACACCGCCTGGGAACGATGGGGCTTGAAGGTATCTTCCTAGCGATGAAAAGCATTGCCTTTCTCTTGGTGGCCTCCGCACTTCTTTTCGCGGGGGGGTGTGGGCCAGAGAACGGAGGGGAGCCGGCGTCCACGGTTGGCTGGTCGCCCCAGACGTTTGGCGGCCATTGCAGCATATCGATTCCTCCTACTTGGAAAGTAGTTCCCGACTCGCAAAAGGGCTCCCCCGATGCCCCTTCGCCATTGGTCAAGCAGGGCACTGCGTTGGTCTACACTTTGGCACCCTGTTTGCAGGCGGCTAATGGCCTCTTCGTGGCCTATGATCCGGATTCGATGGCCGCGGTTTCCATTCAGCGGGTTCCGAATGATCAGGGCTACGAACCCCTGGGTTCCGGAAAGGACACACTGGTGAAGCGATCGACCGATTCCGTGCAGTGGGACGAGTCTCCCGAGTATGGGGAAACGGTGATCAGCGGCATCGGCTCGATCATGCTAAGGGGACATGGCCACGGCGGTCCGGGCATTGTGGTGGATGAGGAACTGTACACTGTCGTCACCAAGAAGTTTCTCTACGGTCTGGCATTTATCTTTCCTCAGACAGCCGAGGACAAGTCACGGCCAATCGTCAAGGGCATCCTGTCTACCGTAACCATCCCCCAGTAAACCGATGTGCGAAATTCCGGCGGTGCCCACATATGAGCGCATCCGTATTCGTTACGGAGAGACGGACCAGATGGGGCATGCCTATTATGGAAACTATGCCCTGTGGCTGGAACAGGCGCGCGGCACCTGGTGTCGGGAGCGGGGGTTCACTTATAAGTCGCTTGAGGAGCAAGGTGTTTATTTGCCTTGCGTCGAGCTTCACGTACGCTATAAGGGCGAAGTACGCTACGACGACTGGATATCGGTAGAGATCACGCTCGGAGAGATTCGTCGCGCATCGATGCGCTTCGACTATAAGATCATTAACGAAACATTGGGCAAACTGACGACTGAGGGTTATACGTGGCATGTCACGATGAACGGCGAAACAAGGAAGGCCATGAGCGTTCCTCCGTTCGTTCGAGACATGCTCCTGCGTGATCCGAATGTCACGGCCACTGCCGAGTAGTGCATTTTCACTACGCTGATCCGAGCTTGGGTGAGGCCGTTCCTGCCATACTGTTCCTATGCTGCGCCATGCCTTTACCCTGATCGAATTGCTAGTTGTGATCGCAATTATCGCGATTCTCGCTGCGATTCTCTTTCCCGTCTTCAGTCAGGCCAAGGCGGCTGCCAAGAAGACGGTGTGCCTGAGTAATCTCAAACAGCTTGGTATTGGGATGGGCATTTACCAAACGGATTATGATGACGGCTACCCAAATACCGGCGATCCGTTCTTATGGACGGGCGAGCATTTCCGCTGGCCGATTATGCCCTATCTCGAGATCGGTCAGAAGCAGTCGGCGAGCGGGTTTACGATGATCAACGGCACGCCGTCGATTTTGCTATGCCCTTCGGACACAATTTCCGCTGCCCAGTTCGATGGCACCTCGTACGCCTATTGCCTGGCGTTTTATACGCAGCCCTCGTCGCTCACCGGGGTGAACCTGGCCAACCTGGTTCCCGCTCTGTCCAACCCCGGGCCAACTGCTGCCACGGTAACGCGCTTGGGTACCGAGGTGCAGTACCCGTCCCAGAAGATTCTCCTCAGCGACTGGTATGACAGCCACGAATACACGGGCTCCGCGCCGGTCGGCCTGTGGGGCTCTTACATCTTTAACTCGGTGACCGACATCGAACCCGGCCCCGATGCCTTCACCGGCGGCCGCAACCACTGCTTCGCCGACTTGCACGCCCACTTCGTGCAGGCTGGCAACATCAAGCCCGGCGCCCTCAACTGCCCCGACCCAAACCTCACCGTCGGCGGCCTCGACGGCTCCGATCTACGATGAAACCCCAGCTCGCTTAGAAGCTAACTCTTTAGAATCACCGTGGTGGCATCGTTCACTGAGGTCTCGCTCTTTGCGGTGCCTAGGTCGAGTTCGTAGTCGCCCTTGAACACGCGGGCTCGCGCGGTTCCAGTTGCATCGGTCGTGGCGGTGGTGTCGGTCCACCACTGCTTCTTTACGAGGTCAAGCCAGGCCCGACCATTAGGGCGGACGTTCCAATGCTTGTCCACCAGTCGGCCTGCGGGTTGCCAAATGGAGCCCTCCCAAAAGCCCCACAATGGTGAACCCGGTGGTGGCGCGATGGGCGAACCAGGCGGTCAGCAGGTCGCGAGTGTAATCCGCCTGAGCCTGTTCATCCTGGATAGGAAGATCAAACTCGCTTAGCGACATGATGGCCTTCGGTATGCTGAACCCGACTTGTGGACGGTTGGCTGAGCAAGTACGACATAGCCTGCGGAGGAAGTGAATTCGAATCAGGCTCGAACGGTAAAGTCCTCAAGAACGAGCTCGGGATCCCCGACCCCGCTAGGATAGGCTTGGTCGAAACTCAACTCCCTGCTAAGGCGCAGGAGGCGTTTTACGATGACTTCGAGACCGAGCACTCGTTCACCATCGAAGACCTTTGCGAGATGCATCGAAGGTGGCTGGGGGA
>Ga0302319_10003072_pt1 | contig 35316 bp, 26 predicted proteins | sample Bog_T0_2_FD_203319 | JGI IMG/M metagenome (GOLD analysis project Ga0302319, IMG submission 203319) | Peat permafrost microbial communities from Stordalen Mire near Abisko, Sweden - Bog_T0_2 | ecosystem: Environmental > Terrestrial > Soil > Wetlands > Peat | place: Sweden: Abisko, Stordalen Mire...
TACTTGAGCGCGAAACGTCGATAGCTCTGCTCGGCTTCGGTGTATTCGCATGGATCCAAGCGGTCTCCGGGCTGGTATTCGGTCAACTCGACCGGCTTCTCTCGGGTATCGCTTTCGGAGCAGCGGCCGTTGCCGCGTATTCGCTTTGCGTTCAACTTTGCCAGCCAATCTATGGCGTGGCTGCGGCCGGGCTGCACTTTCTTTTTCCTCATATCGCGGCGAAGGACGCCCTAGGCGATGAAGCCGGCGTCCGTCGCACGGTTATCAAGGGGTTCTGCGCAAACGTGATGATTGTCGGTGTTGGCACGGCCGGGGTGCTGCTCGTTGGCGGACAGCTTCTGCGCGCGTGGGCCGGCTCGAGCGTAGCGCAAATCAGTGGTCCACTTCTGCCGGTGATTGCGTGGAGCACCGCCGCATCGGGGCTGGGAGTCGCTGGAGCGTATTCAATGTTTGCTTTGGGACGAGTGAAAGGCGTGACGTGGTTCATTCTTATCGGCGGGTTGCTGATGAGCGTCGCGATGTGCTGTCTGTCGCGCAGATACGGTTTGTCCGGATTGGCCTGGGGCCGAATGTTCTATGGACCCATCACGTGCATGGTGTACTTCCCTCTCGCCAAGCTGCTTGGCAAACGGCCGCCGAGCACTTTGCTCCAGGCCGGTCCGGTTGAGCTCATTGAGGAGGTGCCGTGATCAGAATGACATGGAGCCACAGACGGACCGTTCCCAGTCCTTGCAACGAAAGGGGTATACAGACGATGCCAGCCGTATCCCATCGACATCGCGCAAACGTGCTTGGGGTCGGAGTGGATGCAATCGACCTGGAAGGCGCACTGCAACGGGTGCGCAAGGTGCTTGAATCGGGCGAAAGGGGCTACGTGTGCGCGGTCGGTGTCCACGGAGTTCTGACTGCGCTGCGCGACAAGCGCATGGCCCGCGCGCTCGCCGACGCGTCCATCGTAATCCCAGACGGCACTCCGACGGTCTGGGTAGGCCGGCTGCAGAGATGCGAGCAGATGGGGCACGTACCCGGCCCGACGCTCATGCGGGAGATTTTCAGACGAAAAGACTTCGCAAATCTGACTCACTACCTTTATGGGGGAAAGGAGGGAGTTGCGGGTGAGCTTGCCAGAAATCTTGCAAGCAAGTTTCGGCACGTGCGCATCGTTGGCACCCACACGCCTCCCTTTCGCGCGTTGACGGCGGCAGAAGAAGGCGCGCTGATCGAAGAGATCGCAGCACTCAAGCCGGATATCTTCTGGGTTGGAATCAGCACCCCGAAGCAGGAACTGTTCATGCGCAGGATGTTGCAGCGTCTCAACACGCGCCTGATGTTCGGCGTGGGTGCGGCATTCGATATTCACACTGGCCGAATCCGCGACTGCGCTCCATGGATTAAGGCTGCGGGGTTTCAATGGTTGCACCGGCTGGTCCAGGACCCAAAGCGGTTGTGGCGACGGAACCTGAATAACTCAACCTTTCTTTGGCACATCGCGTTGCAGCTGTCTGGTTTAAGGGCATTTCCATTGACTGCATCTTCGCGAGATCTTCATGCGATTTGCGAAGAGCAGGGCGACTCAGCGCGGTTCGAGCCGTCATCGGCAATCAATATATAGAATCTGAGGCCGCGGGATAAGGCTGGCCGAATTTATTCAGATGGGTCGCAGGCTCATGCGGCAGGTTGCGCACATCGATCGAGATCGACTCGGATTTTCCGGCATCCAGGTGGACACGCCTGAGCAGATGATCGAGTGATGTGTGTGCCAGGCCCTCGATCCAGACGTGAACATCGTAGTCGCCTGGGGGAATGTCCGCAATGTGGACGTTTTCGTTGCGGTCGGTAATGGCGTAGTGCTGCGAAGCAACGGAGAGAACCACCGCGCTCATCTGCGGATGAATGTCACAGAAGATATAGGAAGCACCTTCGCGCGAAAACACAACGTCTTTCGACTTTCCCGATTCATAAAGCCCAAGATCGAAGCGTTTTCCATTAAAAAGCGAGAACACGTTGTGATAGAAGGGGTCGAGGTTGGGAAAGGAAACGACACTGCCTACCGGAACCACGAGTAGATGCGGAGTAAACATTCGGTTCTTCTGTGCGAGGGTAAAGCGTTCCGCCGGCAACGCCTGCCCGCTGTTCGCGGGTAAGAGCGGGGTGAGCCAAACGACTGCGGCGGGAGCCGGTTCTTTAGTTGGCCTCGGAGCGAAATCAAGGTGGGCACGCAATTCCGCGCGCTGAGGCGAAACTGGATTCTGCGCGGGCGCCAGGGGCGGTAGCAATGCAGAGGCACACAGCAAAGCGGTGCGGGCGTGAGCGGCGAATATCTTCATGGCACTCAAAACCTATAACCTGCCGCAATTCCGATGACGTCGCTCGCCGCGGTGGGAGCATTCACTGGCGACGATTCGATTCTTCGGTATTCGATGGAATAGAGGAGATACGAGCTCGGTTTGAAGATCACGTTGCCGGTGAAAGTCCGGTTACGGGCAAGATTGTAGTAGCTGTTGGAGTTGGCAATTGCGAACGGAAGAAGCTGATATGCCGGCAAATTGTCCATGCCGAATGCCTCGTTGAACTCAAGGCGCTCGTTCACCTTCTCCTTGGCCTGCACCCAGCCGCCGATGTCATCCAACGTGCGAAGATCGGTATGTCCCGCATACTCGCGATAGACGTAGTCTTTGAAGGCGCCGCCGCCGAGTCCGCCAAGCGCCTGACCGTGGTAGACGTTCCCTTCGAAATCGAGATGGGAGAAAACGGGCAGATGAAAATCAATGGTCGTGGCCCAGGAATTGAAGCGCCCTCCGCCTGGCGTGAGATGCGGAGCAAAGTAGCCGCCAGCGCCAATGTGCGTGCCCGTCTCGCTCTCGGCATTGAGTAACGACACTCGCGCCTGCAGTCCGGGCCATCGGCTTTGCTCGGATGTTTGGGGAATGACCGCGCTGGGCGGGCTGGTGGCGAGAGGGTTGGGGGGATCTGCGACGTCAATCAGCGCAGCCTGCAGTTGCAGAGAAGCGGTAGAGCGCAGCGGCAAGGTCTGCGACACACCCGCCTGGGGGTTCCATGCCCAGAGGTTCCCTGACCAGGCCAACGCGGGCAACGCTACAGCGGTGAGTGAAGTTGGCGAGTCCGGACTGATCAGCGGGCGATCGTACGCAACGAAGGCTTTGGTATTGGTCCAGTCCAGCTCTGCGTGCGCTGTGCGGAGACGCAGTAGGCCGAGCGTGTTGGAGTAGTCGTTGGTAGCCTGCCCGCCGTCGAAATCGGCGTGAACGTCCGCACGGCTCGTGGCCCCGAAGATGTGCGGTCCGGTGGCGTTGATGCCGAGAATCGACTGCCGTAGCGAGCCCCCCGTTGCTCCGGACCCGTAGTATGCCACGGACGGAGTTGACGGCACGTCGACAGTGCGCGTGTTGACAAAGCTGTTCATCAGGATCAGACCGCCGATGGTAATTGGATACCTGGACTCGCTGCCTACCTTTGCCTGCTCCTGCACGGCGAGCTGGGTTTGCACCACATCCTGCTTCTCGCGGATATCCTCAACGGCCGAAGCAAGCTTAGCCGCGGAGACATCGGGCTGCTCAGTTTGCGGGCTATCTTCGGGAAGCTTTGCCTGCTTACGCAGTTGAGTGATTTCAAGCTTCAGATCGCGGAGTTCATTTGCGGACTGCTCAAGCTGAGCGGTCACTCTGGCGACGTCAGCGTTGAGCCTATCAATCTTTCCCGCTAAGCTGTCCTGTGCCTGCGCCGGTGCTTTTGAAGCGCAAAGAAGAGCAGCAATCAGCATCGCGGTTGCGGCGGCCTTCCCTACCTGCAGCAATGCGGCATTCACCAGCACCCTTGCAGAGGTTGCTTTTCTCATATCACCCCTATTTTGGAGCGCGGCAAGGTCACAGTAGTCTGTTCATCGCCGCCTCTGGAAATTGACAATCGAAAGACTGTTTCACCGGGCCTGCTGGCAACCAGTACTACGTTACCGCCATGCTCAACGGCGATGGTTTGAGTAAGAGTGAGTCCCAGGCCGGAGCCCTTCTGTTTCCCTTCGCTGACAAACGGTTCGAAGAGAGTCTGGCGAATTGCAGGAGAGACTCCATGGCCGTTGTCTCGCACTTCGACGACGAGCTCGCTCTCGCTTGCTACAAGATCAATGACAACGACCGGAGCAGTGTTGTCAGGGCGGGGCGCCTGGCACGCATTCAGTACCAGGTTGTAGACGGCGCGCTCAATCTGCGTGGCATCAAACACCGCCGCCGTGTCGCTCGCATCGCAGGAGTGAAACGACAGGTCGACGGCGGTGGCGTCAGGATGAGACCGGATCATGCCGACGACCTTTTCAACAGAGGTAGCCAGGTACTGCCTTGAGCGGCGAATTCCTGGTCCTGACCTGCTGAAAATGAGCAGCGACTCAAGCAGTTCCGTAGTGCCGTTGACTGCTAACCGGATCTCGGCCATTATCTCGTTGCGATCCTTCTCAGAGAGCTTGCCCGAGGAGAGAAACTCCGCGTTCGCGTAGACTGCTGCGAGGTAATGGCGGAGATCGTGGGAGACAGAGTTTGCCATGCGCCCGATGGTGGCCAGCCGTTCCGCTTCAAGCAACGACTGATTGGCGTGCTGAATCTCCTTGCGCATACCGCCGAATGCCGTGCTCAATTCGCGCACTTCGCGTGTGCCTCTGTAGGGCAGCAAGTGAGAGCTGTCACCATCGGCAAAAGCACGGACGCCGGCAGCCAGTTCTTCCAGCGGGCCGGTCACGGCGCGGGAAAGCAGGAACATCAACAGCGTTCCAAGCAGCAGCGCGGACAGACCCGCAGTAAGCACAATGCGATCGATCTGGCGAATGGATCGCATTTCCTCATCGAGCGACTTTAACTCGATCAGGCGGAGCGGCGTCTCGTTCTTCACTGAAAGCGTGCGTACCACGGCGAGGTAAGACTCTCCGCCCAGGACCACGGGAAATGAGTCGGTTTCCTCGGCTTGTGACGGAGTCCTGACGCCTGCAATCTGCTTTTCGAGCCCAGACTTGATGGAACTGGCTAGAATTTCATCGCCGGAAATGAAGGTTGCGCCCACACCCGTGGTGCGGGTCAACTGTTCGACCGCCGGGCGATCAATGGCGAAGCCGCTGATGACATAGCCAAGGATGGTTCCCTCGGATTGGCGTCCGAAATAGAGCGGCCGCACCGAACAGGCGAACAACTTTCCCTCGCTCACGAAGTAGGAGTTGGAGTCGCGGCTGACATAGGTGTGCAGGTCCCGTCGCATTGTGCCGCCAGCTTTGTCGGCGCCGGCAAATGCGGCCACGATGCTTCCATCATGGTCAGCCAGCGCGAACAGATCGGCGCCGCTTACCTTCCAGAACTCGACGGCGCCATCGTCGATCGTGCGCTCATCGTTCGTGGTCATCAGGGCTTTGAGGCTGGGGAGATCAGCCAACAGCGCGTTCTCGCGATCGAGCGCGATGATCTTCTCCGATTGAAACTTGGCGAAGAATGCGATGGAATTCTGCAGATCGGCTGAGACATTCTTGACGAATAACTGCTGTAGCGGATGGCGAATGGCCAGAACACTCACCACAGTGGTACCGGCAATAATGCTAGCCATCGCGGCAGTGAGCAGAACGCGGGTGCGCAAACCACGATTCGCATTCGGCGAGATGGTTGAGGGTCCGGCGCCGTTTCTGATTGAGCCGTCTGCCATTTCGATCAGGGAACGAACTTGTAGCCTGCACCATAAATCGTGAGGAAGTGGCGCGGATCCGCGGGGTCAGGCTCAAGCTTCTGGCGCAGCTTCAGTATCTGGTTGTCCACAGTTCGCGTCGTCGGATAGCAGTTGTAGCCCCAGACCTCATTCAGGAGTTCCTCGCGGCTCAGCACACGCTCGGCGTGGTCAGTGAAGAATTTGAGCAATTTGAACTCGTGCGATGTAAGCTGAATGTGCTGACCGGCGCGACGGACTGTCATCTTCTTGAAGTCCACTTCACAGTCCGCAAAACTGTAGGTGGAAACGGAGGCCGGTTTGCGGTGGCGCCGGATCGCAGCCTGGACGCGCGCCATCAGTTCCCTGGGACTGAACGGCTTGGTGACATAATCATCTGCGCCAAGTTCAAGCAGAAGGACCTTGTCCACCACTTCTGCAATTGCACTGACAACAATCACCGGAATGTTGCTGGCCTGCGCCTTGAACTGCTGACACAGTTCACGGCCTGAGACGTGGGGGAGGATCAGATCGAGCACTACGGCAATCGGACGACAGGAGCGGAACAAATCCAGGCCACTTTGCCCATCGCCGGCGACAACCACGTCATAGTGCTCAGCTAGAAACATTCGCTGCAAAACGCGCTGCATCCTCGGATCGTCTTCGACTACGAGGATGGTGCCCAGATCCGGGTGCGAGAGTTCTGCGGACTCCACAGCTGTGAGCGATTCTTTTGCCATATCTTCCATTTTCCTCTCGATTTCTTGATATAGCAGAAACTTTCGCTGGAAATTACAATCCGATGACATTGTTCAGACCGGTGAGACGGGAGCTTCTGCTTTCCGCTCTATGGAAATTGGATGCCGCAGGATGCCATGTTGTGGCATGGTGGGAAGTCCGATCAGACGGCGGTAGAGTTCCAGGTATCGGCTCCCTATGGTGGACGGGGCAAACTCCGGCATGGACGCGCCCGCCGGCCGGGGTAGCAGGAGCACATCCCTGAAGGCTGCAATGTATCCATCAATTGCTTCCCGGTTTACGGCCACATAACGGCACCGAGCGCCTCCAACCTCACGAAAGGCCGGAATGTCAGAACACACGACCGGGCAGCCGGCGATCAAGGCTTCCGCAATGGGCAGGCCGAAGCCTTCAATAGAGGAAGGGGCAAACAGAAACAGGCTGTTCCGATAGCACCATCGCAACTCGGGATCAGTAATTCCATTCAGCAGGATCACCCTCCGGTCAAGGTGAAGCCGGTCAATCTCGGCCAGAATGCGCGGCGTGTCCGGGCCAGAAATTCCAAGCACGAGAAGCCTGGCATTCCAGGGCAGCGCTTTCGAGTTCAATGCGCTTGCAAAGGCCTGAATGGCGAGGGGCACATTCTTGTTCTGGCGGTGCTGCGCAATGCACAAAACAAATGGCTCGCCGCCGCGGAGCGCGTCGGGAGGGCGTTGAGCGCCTGCCAGCAGCGGCTCAACCGCGTTGGGAATGGTGAGCGCCTTCTGGCATACCTGGGGCGGAAGCCACGCCGCGAGCCGGGTCTGCGTGTAGGCGGAGACACAGGCGATTGCGTCGATTCTCATGAGGCAGTCGCGCATGAGCATGCGGGTGAATCTGCTGCGGATTGAGCCGAAGTTTCCGGGAATGTCGAACGGGTAAAGATCGTGCAGGCTCACGACGCCCGGGCATCCGAATGCCCTGGCGCGCAGTGGGGCCGGGCAGGTCATGTGCACCACGTCGGCGTAGAGTTGCGCGACGACGGCGGGTAGATCGTCGTAATACCAGCGGATCCTGCTGAAGTTGTTGTGGCGCAGTGGAATCCAGTGAACATGAAGACGCGAGTCGGCTCGCGCAATGGCCGCTCCGAACATCCGCTGCTGCCACTCACCGGCGAGAAAGTGGATCTCGGGAGCGTCAGGCTGAGCAAGCAGCCCGCGCACCAGGTTGGCCGCGTGGCGCGAGACTCCGTTGAGGTTTGTTGGGGCCGTCAGTGCCGCAATCACTACTTTCATATTCCGGCCTCCTGGCATTGCGCAATGCCGGCAGATGCGCGCGTTGAGTCGACGCGCGCATGCAAGCCCACGTACGCGCTGATGATGGTAATACTCCAGAGAGGCAGCAGCAGATCAAAAGGCTCAGCCTCGGCAAGGCCCCGGATGAGGATATAGAGGAGCAGCGCACCCAGCACTGCGCGCGTGGCGCTTCGCGGCAGACTGCGAATCGACCGGTAAAACGAGCCGTAGACGCCTGCCAGCATGGCGATGCCTGCCAGCCCATACGTGAAGAACTGCTGCAGCAACTCGTTCTCGGCGTGCCTGGCCTCAAACAGTTCCGGGCCAAAGGGAGGCGCAACTTTCCACAACGAATCGATTCCATTGCCGAACCAGGGCTTATCTATACCCTCTGTCAAGCAGTAGATCCAGATTCCGGTGCGGCCGGTGAGGGTTTCCGCTTGGTTGCCGGTAGTGGTGTAAGTGTTGAAATACGAGGCGATAATGCCGCTGAAGGCGAGGAAGACCGCAACAACAACGATGGTGAGCAAGGCCTTTTTCCCGAGGGTGATTGATTTGTCGCGAAAGAATATCACGCCCTGGCTGACCAAAAACGCGGCGAGGGTGGATTTGCTGAGACTACGCAGGAGCGTCAACATCAGGAAGACCTGGGCGACACTCCATCGCCCGTCCTTACGCGCGGACAGGAGTTGTGCCATGAACACGCCCATGGCGCAGAGGTTGCCAATTTGATTGGTGTTGAAGTAATCGAGGTCGCCAAGGCGCTGGTCCGATTCCAGTGGCATGATCCACGCGATAGCCGCCAGGATTACGCCTGCAACGATGTATCCTTTCATCATGGAATGCGCAAGTTCGACGGCCGTTCCCACGCGCAACAGAACGAGAACGATAGCTACGTCCGCGGCCATTGTGCTCCAGTAGAGCGCGGAGGCCGCAGGCGACACGGTTGCGCTCCAGAGCAGACTGGCGCAGGAGAACGTCAGGAAGGCCATTACCCAGCGGACGCTGGAAAGTTGGAGGACCCAACGCAGAGGCTGCACCTTCGCTCCAGATGCCTGCATAACGGCCATGAACATCAGCAGCATCTCCGCAAGAACTCCAGCGATCACACCCGGCTCCGTTCCTACATTCAGCCAGCGCGCTGAGATGAGCACGAGGACGGCGCGGAATGCGAACAGGAAGCCGACGGAGGCGGCAAGCAGAGAAAGCCGCCCGTCGCTTGTCGCCACGCTTGGGAGGGCAGAACTATCACGTTCGCTAACAGCGCCGGAGGGCGAAAGAGCAAGCATTCGTGGATCGCTCATAAAACGCTCCCTTCGCGCCGGCTGATTCCCCGCCATGCCTGGCGCAGCGCATCGGCCGTTTCACGTGCAAGCACGCGCCGCGGGTCATTCTGTCGCACTTCGCGCCAGTGAGCGCGAAGCACGAGGAACGCTGAAAACAACAACAGTTCAATGATTGTGAGCGTAAGTGACAGGATGGCGCGCGGCGGAAACGATTTCTTTTCCGGGATACCCGGCGAATCGATCACACTGAGAACAGGTACGTCTTTCGCTTCCTGAATCTGCGCAATTTCAAACTGCTGCATGAGAAGCTCAAAGACCGTTTCCTGAACGCGAACGGTGCGGTAGAGGTTTGCATACGGCACCGCAAGGCGAGGCAATTGGCGCAGCGCCGTATAGGTAAGACCGTCCGCTGCTGCGCTCGATGGGCTTGCATCTTTTCCGTCTGCCGAGTCGGCCGGCATGGCAGCCGAGCTTCCGCCCACCTTGGCCAACTCCATCCGCAAATTGGCCGCGCGCGCCTCGGCTGCTTTCAGGCGCACGTTTTCATTCCCATAAATTTCGCGCAGAGAGGTTAGCTCTCCCTGGGTTGCGATCAGCTCTCCCTGAAGCTTTGCAGCGGCATCCACCGTGGCGCGCGTCTGCTCACGAAGGTCGACCGTCATGTTCTTACTTGAGAAGTTGCTGAGCGCATCCTGGGCACGGTCGAGTTCGGCGCGAACCGCGGCCAGCCGTCTTTCAATAAACATCCGCTCGCGGCGCGCAGACGAGGTGCTGGTGCGGTTGACGATGAGATTCAGCTCGTCAAGGTAAGCCTGGGCAAGATCGCGCGCACGCTGCGGGCTCGTGTCCGTTACCGTGATGGTGATAACCCCGCTCTTCTTGTCCATATCGATCTTGGTGCGGCGTGCGAGCACCTTGCTCGCATCGACCGCGTACCGCTTGTGATAGACAGATTGAAGCTGGAAGCGATCAATCAGCTTTCCGGTCACCGTGCCGCTGCGGAGCAAGTCCATGAATAATGGGCCGCTGTTGTGGCCGCCCAGAAGACCGGCGGCAAGGCCACCGAGCAGTTCGCCGCCCAGCGCGCGGCCGGCGAGCGCGCTCAGCAAGGCGGTGCCCGATTCGGAGCTCTCCGGCGGCATGATGCGCGCCGTGGACTCGTAGTGCTTGGGAATCAGAAACGCGACAGCGAGATTCAACAGCAGCGCGATGGCGGCCACACGCGCCAGAATCCGCCGGTGCCGCAGCAGAATAAAAGCGTTCGCTATCCAGTTGGGAGCAGAAGCCGGGACGCCTCCCGTTTCGGGCGCGGAGACATGCGCTGGCTCGCGTTGCAGCGGTTCTGTCTGTGTGTTCATGCCGCTCCTAGACCCCCGCCACAGCCGCGGCGATTGCGAGCGATGCGGCAATCTGCGCTGTGCCGAAAATATTCCGCCATAAAACTGAGGCGCCGATGATCTTCTGAGGCACAACGATCACATCTCCGGGTTCGAGCCGGGTGGAGAGAACGTCGTGGCCGCCGAATCCTCCCGACCGCCTGCCCACAACCAATCCGTTGGCGCGGATAATAAAAATATCTTTGCGGCTGGCGATTTGTGTCGCGCCTCCAGCTCGTTTTAGATACCACGAGGCCGACTCGCCGGGCACAAATGTAATGGCTGAGGCGTTGTAAACCTGCCCGCTGATCAGCACAAAGCCAGGACGCTTAGGGACGCGCAAAACATCGCCGTTGCGGACTTCGATATCGGCGGCCGTGCCCGCCCAGCTGTCAATCGACGCGTTGACGTGAATCACGAGTCTGCCGCTTGCGGGCTGGGTGCGGAGGCGCGAGATGACCTGGTCCTGTTGTTGCTGAATCTGCTGCAGAGTCGATTGATCGCCCCCCCCGGCCTTGGGAGACAAGCGCGCCGCTGCCGAGCTGGTTTCGATCTGCCGAATCAACTCATCACGACTCTTTTGTTCAAGCGCCTGCACCTCGGGGCGCGTGAGCACTGCGCCTTCAGGATATGCAGTGGTTCGAAAGCCACCGGCTCGCTTGAGCACATCGCTCAGATGTTCGCCTTCCTTGAAGCCGTAGCTTCCAGGGTGCGCAATTTCGCCTTCGATCGTGATGGATGCGCCAATATCGTTCCACCCGGTGCGCTGATGAATGGTCAGCACGTCGCCAGGCTTGAGGGCGACATCAGCCGCTCGATCGTTCTGGTTGACCGCATCGCCGATGCGGACGGTGCGGCGACCGATGGTGACGCCAGTATCGCCGACAAGGGTGTAGCTGATCAGGTCCGCGTCAGAAAGCGATGCATCGCGCTTGAGGCCGCCTGCTGCGCGCACAAGCTCGGCCGCAGTCATTCCATCAAACATGGGGTACAAGCCGGGACGCATCACTTCGCCCTTCACCGTGACCTCGGGAGTATCCTGCTCGTACCTGCCGAATACGCGGATGGTGTCAAAGGGCTGCAAGGCCGGGTTTGAATTGCCGGCAAGCACGTCGTAGACGTTGAACTGAATGGTTTCTGGATGCAGATCAGGTGCGATAAGCCGCACAATCTCTCCGCGCGCCGCAGGCTCGGGAAGCAGATCGCGATAGCTCTGCAGAACGTCGGCAATTCGCAGTCCGTCGCGGTATGCCAGCTTCCCCAGGCGCGCTACATGTCCCTGGAGATAGACGACGCGCTCGGTATAGGGCAGAACGGTTTCGACGCGCACACGGTCGCCGTCCTGCAACCCCGCTTTGGTGAGGAGATTCTTTTCTTCTGTGGGGTCGCCAGCTCTAGCGCTGTCGACATTGATGATCTCGCGGTGATCGTTGGCCTGGATCCGCTGAATGGTGATGTGACCCAGCTCGGCTGCGACGGTCAGACCGCCGGCATCTGCGAGAGCTTCGGCGAGGTTATTCTCGCCACAAAGTTCGTAGATCGCAGGACGCTTCACTGCCCCAAAAACTGCAACCTGCGGACCTGCCGGCGGCACCAGCAGCGTATCTCCGGCTTCGAGCCTGTCGTCTGATTTGCGAATCCCGTTCAGTAAGAAGTCGTACAGGTCTATTTCACCAACGAGCCTTCCACCGCGGATTTGCCGCATAACGCGCAAGGAGCCAATCGCTGTCGGTCCTCCTGCGGCTCCGAGCGCGCTGAGCGGAGAAGCAAGCGAAGTGACATCATAAGCGCCGGGCCGCTGCACGTCTCCCACTACATAGATCCTGATGGTGCGGAGGCGCGCCATGGTGACCGCAACATGTGCGCTACGAAATTGCTGCTGGAGCGCGCCTTCAACAACATCCTGCGCTTTCGCGAGAGTGAGGCCGGCAAGCTGAACCTGCCCTGCTTCCGGCAGCGTGACCGTTCCTTCGCGGCTAACGGTGCGCGTGAAGGTCTGCGACGAGCCGCCCCATAGGCTGATGCTAAGTTCGTCTCCGGCACCGAGCACGTAGTCCGGGCCGAGAGGAACATCGAGTGCAGACGCATTTCCAACGGCGCCCGGGCGCGATGTGTCAGGGCTTGCTCCATTCCTTAGAAACACCTGTGCGCCGAATCGCTTCAGATGTTCCGGAGAATCCGGGATCTGGGTGTAAAGATCGCGCAGCGAGAGCAGATTGTAAGGCGCAGCGCGATGAAGAACTGTCGGGTCGTCGGTGATGTTTGGCGTCACCGGCGAAGACTGGAGTGAATCGGCTGTGTCATTTCGTCTGGACAGTTGATGACTGTTGCGTGCGTACAGGGTGTCTGGGTATTGATCAAGCAATGTTGAATCCGCCATCCCCGTGGCGCGCATTTGGTCATCGGAAGGGCTGCGGGCAATCACCCCTTGCAACGCGGCGTCAGTTTGTGCGCTGGTCCCTATTGCACTGGTGGCGGCTGTGCTTGGGATTTCGGCTTCAGAGACATATCCCCGGGCTCGAAGAAACATGGTGATGCCTGCGCGCACTTGGCTGCTGGAGGTGATCTGGCTGTACACCTGTTCGTCGCTGATCGAATCAGCCTGGGTGAGAACACCCCTCGCCTGCAGCGAAGCGGCAAGGTAAGACTTGAGTTCGAGCATCACTTCAGGATTGCCGCGCGCGATGGCGATGATCTGCGGCGCGGTGAGTGATGTCTGCCCGGTGTCCCCGGAATCGTCCGCATTTGCAGAAGAACTTGGAGTGGCAGTTCCAGTTCCAATATCTGGCCGGGGTGATTCCTGGTTGACTGTAGACTCAGCGCCGGTTTGCGACGAGGACAACTGGTCAGGCGCAGTCTGAGCGCAGAGCGCAGGCGAGAAAGAAGCAAGGCACGTGATGGCCGCGCTGAATACGAGAGAGGCAAACGGGTTCTTCCATTTGAATATTCGTGAGGTCATGGCCGCCGCTCCCTGGGAATCATGAGTTCCCACCGCATTGCTTCTACTCCGTAGCGCACGCCCTCGCACAAGTGGAAGCGGAGGCGCCGAAGGCTGTAGTCCACTTCGATCCGATAGCGCGACAAGCGCTCTGGAAGCGTCTCACCAGGCGCACGTTGGGTAATCCTTGCAGGCAGGCAGAGCGGCACAACTAGTCGCGCCGTGCCTTTGCTATCGCTTTCCCATGGCAGTTGACGGCGAAGAATGAGATAGAGCTTCGTGGCAATGGAATCCGAGAGAAGTAGTCCGCGCGAGTAGCGCCGGAACCAGAGCTGCACACCGTCTGGAATTCCGTCTGCGCCCCAGAATTCGCTTGCCCCACGGGAGACCTTGCCAAAAAGATTTGTTGCCAGCCAAACAGAAATTGATAGCGCGAGATCCGCCTTCGGCTCAGTCGCGGCAACGGCTTTTACTTCGCCCCAGAATTGCCGATCATATTGCCGCACATGAATGTGACGCCAGAATTCGAGTACCCATGACACGCGCGTATGCTCGCCGCAGAGATGCTTGAGCAGGTGGAGTGCCTGCTGAACCAAGATATCCGCGGACGATAACACAGGCAATTCGATGCCGCCCGGGAATGATCTTGCGTGCGCACGCGCAAGGCAATCGTTTTCTCCATCGGTGCGGGGAAGGCAGTGCAGTTCGAGCGAGCGCTGCGTGCCGGCGCGATAGAGATTTGCCAGATCGTGCTTGCCCATCGTGCCGGACCGGAACTCAATTGTGCGGCCGCTGGTTGCGTGTCGCTCATAGCCCATTTGCTCGAGGACTAAGGTCGCAACATCCGTATCGCGGCCGGCGACGAGAAAGTCGAGATCGGTCTGCCATCGGAGCGCCGGTTCCGGCACCGAGTCCGGCGCAAGGGTGATGCCCTTCATCAGCGCGAAGTCGATCCCATATCGATTAAACGTGTTACCCACCTCATCGGCGTGACGCAGCAGTTCCGCAGTGCGCAGTATGTTTTGCTCAAGGTTTAATTGGAGACGATTGCGAAGCAGCGGCGGCAGACATTCTTCGATGCCGAGCGCCTTCACCTGATCAAGCAGATATAACCCCATCCCGCTAATGTCGAGCCAGAAAAGAATCTCGCGCCAATCGGCTTCAGAGTAAGACTGAAAGCGCGCGGCTGCCTCCGCGGGCGATGCCTGAAAGCAGGCCAGCACGGCCTCTTTCAAACGGCGGGCACTTGCGGCTCTTTGCAAACCGAACTGGAATCGCAATCCGTTCATCATGATCAATGGGTGTACATTTCCGGTTCTCCCAAGCTCCCTGCCGGGGGAAGATGGCGCAGATAAACAACGATGGACCAGATCTCGTCGTCGCTGAGAATCCCCTTCGAGCCGGGCATCCCCGTGGGATAGATGCCATAATCGATGACCCACTTCAATTGACCGTCGGTGTAATGTTGCACCTCAGGCGAGGCGAGCGACGGAACCGGCGGGTCCATGCGGTCGGCGAATGGAACACCGGTGTTCTGGGCATCCAGTCCATGACAGGCCGCGCAGTAATGCGAGAACGCTTCCTTGCCGTCGGCGATGGACGCAGCGGAAGCGGCGATCGGATTTTTCCGCGACCGGTTGCCAATGAGCACCTGGTGCTTCACGATGGTCATCGCGCGTATTTCAAGCGCCGAAGGGGCCTTCGCCTTGCAACCATCAAAGGCCACAGCACCGAACATGGCAATAATTGGAACAAGGACTGCCGCAATCTTGAGAATCCGTCGCATGGTTATCCAATCACGTGAATCGTCATTGCCATTGAGCCATGACCCGCGCCGCAGAAGACTCCGCAGTGGCCCACAAAATCTCCATCCTTGTCCGGGGTATACCGCATTTCGCCGCTGCTGTTCTTGGATGCTTTGATTTCAAGATTGAGATCGCGGAAGCGAACGCTATGGGGCACGTCGGAGGTTTTGAGCACCAGCACCACAGGCTCGCCCTTCTTGAGCGTGATGCTGGCCGGCTCGAACGCGAAACGCCGGGCGACAATTTCAATTCGCCGCGGTCCGTGGCCGTCCTGAGTGGGCACTTGGAGCGGCGTATCAAACGGGACGAATCCAACAAGAAGTGCGAGAAGCACGATGAACCTGTTCATATATCTCCTGCATTTGTCCGGAACTCGGTTGTATTCGCGGTGCCAAAGGGGGTTGACCGCGCGCTCCGGGGCATAGATTTCACACTATGCGGAGTTGAGCTTCGACCTGTCACATGTGTGTCATGTGATTGTCAACGCTTTGTCTTGGGGAGCGTCCGCCCGATCGTTGCACCTTGCGTAGGCCAGGAGCGTGGCCGCGGGCTGGGGGAGGAATTGACAATGCTCTGACATTCACAAGACGGAGCTATGACACTTCCCCAACGAAGACGCGCGAGTCTGGAACCATGTTGAACTTCGCACCACGGCGACTCCTGCTTGCCAAACGCGCGACCGGAATCATGCTCGCATTCAGCATGCTTTCGATTGCGACCGCGCAACACTCAATGGGCCAGAACGTCCCACTCATCTCAGGCGGCGCTGGATTCGAGACCAACACCAGCGGAGGAAACACCACCTATATCCCCGTCATCTCGCCACTGCTTGCAGCGCCGCTCGGAAATCATGTCTTAGTTGAGAGCCGCGCAATTGTGCTGGATTCTTTCTTTCCGAGAGGCGGCGGCCAGCCGGGCTATTCGAGCGATCTGTTTCTGGGGCTCACCTATTTGGAAGCGAACATTACGGCCTCCAAGCATTTGACCTTCGTAGCTGGGGATTTTCTAACGCCGTTCGGGACCTATAACGAACGGCTGAGTCCGATCTGGATCAGCAACTTTGAGGACGCGCCGCTGATCTTGAGCATTGGCACAATGGGCAGCGGTTCAGGCGTGGGCGGCCAGTTGCGAGGATCGGTTTTTTCAACGCAGCACGTTTCGTTTGATTACGCAGCCTATTTCTCTGCCGCGAGCACCAATGAGCAATTCAGCGCGGAGCGCGCGAGCGGCGGCCGCGGCAGTTTTTACTTTCCCACTGCGCGGCTTGAGGTTGGCGCTTCCTACGGACGGCTGCTGCAAGGAACCCAGCAGACTTTCTCTGGCGTGCATGTCTGGTGGGAGCCGGAAAACACTTCGCTTCGTCTGCGATCAGAATATGCGCACGGCCCGCATTCAAGCGGCTATTGGATTGAAGCCGACTATCGCCTATCACGCTTCAACAACGGCGAGAGCTTTGTAGGGCGCTTTGAGCCTGTGTTCCGTATGCAGCAAACATTTCGCACTGGGCCTGACCAGAGCGACGGCCTGCCTTCTGCGCCCACTGAGCAGGCCGACTTCGGCCTGGATTATCGGCTGCAGCATGAAGTTCGGCTCAACTCAAGTTACTCCCGCGAATTCTCGCCGACGGGAAACCGGAATATCTGGCAGACAGGAATTGTTTATCGATTCCTGTTTCCCGCCTGGAGGGGAAAATGAGACGCAATTGGATTCTCATCACATCGTTTGGTTTTGTCGTTGCTATTTTGCCGCTCATGGCTCAACCGTTTGCGAGCACTCCGGCCTCTCAAGTGGAGCCCTTGAAGTCAACCAAACACCCCGCACCTTCAAGCGAAGGAGATCGGGTATTCCAGCAGAATTGCTCCCGTTGCCACGACGCTCCGCAGAGTTTTTCCCCGCGGATTTCGGGTACGGTGATTCGTCACATGCGGGTCCGCGCGTCGTTGAGCGAGCACGATGAGAAGGCGCTGTTAAAATTCCTCAACCCATAACCTTGACGATTCAACTGTGCCACTTTCGACGTTAACCTGCCTTATCAAACAGGACGAAACGAATGCGATCGGACAGCGAGATCGTGCTTGATCGAGGGGCCGTGGGCAGCTTCTCTGAAGCGCCGCGCGAACAAGAAACCGGCGCGGTGCTGCCAGACTCTGCAATTCTGAGCCCGTGGGTGCAGTCGTTGGCGAAGCGGCTCTTTGACATTGCATTGGTGCTTGCGGCACTCCCCATATGGCTTCCGCTATCGCTAGCCGTTGCCATCCTGATTCGTGCCACCTCCGCGGGTCGCATTCTCTTCCGGCAGGAGAGAGTGGGGCGGTACGGCATGCCATTCACGATTCTCAAATTCACAACCATGGTCGCATCCGAGGACCAGCGCGGAACGATCACCACCGAGAACGATCCCGCGATCACACCGGTCGGAAGATTCCTGCGCCGGTGGAAACTCGATGAGGTGCCGCAATTTGTCAACGTTCTGCGCGGGGATATGAGCCTGGTGGGACCGCGGCCCAAGGTCCCGCAGCAAAAGGCGGACGCTCCTCGATGCCGCCCGGGGATTACGGGCGCCGCGACCATTGCGTTTGCCGAGGAAGAGAGCCTTCTGGCCGGCGTTCCGAAAGAAGAATTGGAGACATTCTTTCGCGACGTTCTTCTGCCGCGGAAGCAATACCTGGATTCTCGATATCTTGTGCAAGCAACGTTCTTGTCCGACCTGCAGCTGATTCTCCGCACGGCATTCCGACGCTGGGAGCCTTCTGAAATCCCTCGCCCACAACTCCAATTGGAATGCGAGGCAGACGAGGCCGTGGATAGGAGATAGGATCCCAGGTCGCATTACACTAACCACCTGCTGGTGTAATACATCCAGCAGGCCGCCTGTCCGGTCAATTCTTGCGACGAACAAGTCACATTGCGTGACTTCCATTATTGCTCCATTGAACGACAGCGGAAAGAAGAGGATAGAAACCGGAATGAGCTCACTTCGATCATGCTTCGTGAGGGAATGAACACCCGGAGATTACTTAGGAGGAGATAATCGTTGTTTGCACATGCCGTCGTAGACGCCTTTCGACTTCAGCATAATCCGGATCTGAAGGAGCGATTTGCGACGTTCACAGAAGCGGAGTGGGCGAAAGGCCTGGCGTGGCTCGATTCGCAAGACATGGTGGGTCACTTCCTGAGGCGGGTCGATGAACTCGGGCTGGATCAGGCGTTCCCTCTCTCCGTGATGTTGCGGATGGAGGAGCGATCCGCGAAGAATGAAATACGCATTGGCGAAATGTTCGATGCATTTGTGCAAGTGAACGACTGCCTGCTTGAGGCCGGCATAGCGTTTTGCAGTGTGCAGGGGTTTGCCCTGGTTCCAACACTCCGCGCCGATCCTCGCCTGCGCAGCCTTTCCTTCCTTGAGTTTCTGGTTCAGGACACAGATAGAGAACTATGTTGCGAGAGTCTTTCCACTCTCGGATACATGGGAGGTGAAACAAGGAGTCATGTCTGTGAGTTCGATTCCGGCGCGACAAAACAAGACGGGAGCATGAGCGCGAGTTCTTCAACCGGGCAAGTCCGAATCAGGATTCATTTCGTTGGAACCACGGAGGAGAGTGAAGGGCGGGTTGCTTATCAAATGCTGATGCGAAGCCGGCCGCAAATGTGGAAAGGATACGTCTTCAATGCCCCAGCTGCGAGCGAGCAATTTGTGGTGCAGGCCATGATGATCGAAAGCAAGCTTGAGACAGGAGAGGTCCAGCTTGCGGATTTGTTGGAGTTCGCGCATTGCCTACGATTTTGGGGCAGATCCGATGAGTTCTGGGATGAGGTAGCGGAGAGGTCGCTGGAGGTTAGGGAGCTTACCAGGGCTGTTGGAGTTGCAGCCATTGCAACATCGAAGGTATTTGGAAATGAGATGCCCTTGGCGCTGTGGCAATTTGCAAAGGAAACACCAAAGGAATTACCGATCCCGATCCTGGAACGGTTTGGATGCAGTGCGTCTGAGGATGAATCATGGAGACCGGTCCTGACTGACGCGGAGCCGCGACGAAGAATTGGCTATCCAGCGAAACAGGTTCGCGCGGAGGAAGCTGACGACACTCAACTACTGGACAGAATCTGTGCCGCATATAGAACAACGATCGAAGAGGCACCGCGGCATTCGCGGGATTATGGCCCCTCGCTGTGGTGGAAGAGGGTGGAGCGGAGGAAGCTTTCGGAGGTGCAGAGGGCGCTGCGAATGCGAGATATACCGGCGCTGCGCGTAATGTATGAGAACTTCTTTTGCACCGCATGCGGGACGGGACTGGTGCGACGTCCAATAAAGATCGAAGATGCGGGCAACCAGTTTGATTCGAAAGACGTGAGACTCTCCGTGATACGAGAAGATACCTTTTACCGTGTTGGCTATTGGCGAACCCAGACCGATGGCCGCCTGCCGATTTCTGTCCTGGAGAGTCCGGACGTCGGCAATCCATTCGGCGTGACAATCGATGGAACTTTGATTGCGGCAGGAGCAGAGTCTCAACATGCATGCGCCCACCGAATTGCGCGGATTGCCGGCGCTCAGTCAACAGTGGTTGAGATTGGCGGCGGATTCGGGAACATGGCGTACTACCTCCTGAAAGCGGACGCGACAATCAAGTATGTTGATTTTGATATACCTGAGAGCCTGGCGTTGACTGCCTATTTTCTCGGAAGATCTGCGCCCGATCGTGCGATGGTGCTCTACGGGGAGAAGGAATTTGCATCCGGCCCAAAGTCAGCTGACGAAGTCGCGCTGATGCCGCCATGGATGATGGAAAGACTGCCGGACAAATGCGTCGATGTGACGTTCAGTTCGCACGTTCTCTGGGATCTGATTCCAAGCGCGCGAGAGAAATATCTGGAAGAGATTGCGCGGTTCACCAGCGGTGTGCTGATTGATATCAGCAATGAGAAAGATGAGGCGGCAGAATCCTATGGGAGTCTGTTCACGTGTGTGGCGAGGCGCCCGTCTTACTGGAACCTGTACCGCGCTCCCGACGCGAAGGAATGGGAGCAGGTTCTGCAGCCTCTCAGGTAATCGCGACTAGCGGAGCCATGCGCTCAAGTCTCTGCTGATCAATTCCTGCAGGTGCAGAATGTCGGCGCGATAATAGTCGACGAGCGTGACGCGATCGCCGGAAAGAAGGCGCGGGATCCGGCAACCTTTTGGCAGATGCGGCTTGGATGGAACGTCGACATCGGGGGGAGTGAACGATGTATCGACCTGGAGAAACGAAAGCACCTCACCAAACCAACGATCGTAGTCTGCCTGGGAATCTTCATACAAGGAAATGAAGAGCTGGCTCCTTGGGAAACTTTGCAGATAACGATTCACCTGTTCGGAATATTTGCCAAAGGCGAGAAATGGATTGAAGTGTCTGATTTCCGATTCAGGCCCGCTCCGGTCCCTGAATGCAAGCTCAAGGTGTTTGGAGAACGAATGGGAAACAGTCTCATCCGAGAGGCTCTTGAGATATTGATGAAAGGCGCGTTCCGCAGGATCCATCAGGACCAGAATGATGCGGGCGTGTGGAATCGTGCGAGCGATCCTGGACGAGGCGGACTTCGACCACAAATAACAGACGCTTCCTTCACCAATGGCCTGGTGTGACCTCGCATTCGCAAAGAGCCTCTGGTAGTCGCCGAGGCTAGAAACGATTCCCCCGAATCGATTGGTGGGAGCGCCTGCATCAATATACGCGCGCATGCGGGCGAGGTCATTTTCGATCAGCGGACGCAGAGATGCATGGAAATTGTGCGGGCGGATTTCATCGGCAAAATAGTTGGGCTCCTTCAAAGGACTCATGTAAATCTGCGGGTGCTGCGCTAGTTGATAGAAAAGCAGGTCAGTGCCGGCTTTTGGGGCGCCCGCAATAAAGAAACTCGGCAGATTCATGGATGCGAACTCAGCAATTGGAACTGACTCCTGGATCAAATCTAGCGGCTATCTTATCGCTGGTTGTCACTAACTTGTAAAAGGACAGGTGGGGTCTCGATCCTCTTTGGCGCTGCATCGGGAGCCCCAAGCGGAGCAGCGCGCCCGATGGGGGAGCTCAATGACAAAGCGAAAACAAATCGATGACAAGCGATTGTTCGTGCGCTCCTATGCTTTGACATAGACCCTTTGTGTTGTGAGGCATGGAAGGGCCCGGTGGATAGTCGCAAAGGGATTTTGAGTTCGTATGATCACCTCACGCCTGCATCTCCGGAATGGAATGGATCATCATCTTTGGGAATTGGGGTTTGCTCGCACTCCCATTCCGCAGGAACTGCTGGGCGACACCAATTGAAAAGGAGTTCATCGCCTCACGATGGCCATACACCTACCCTTGACAGACCGGTATCGCAAATGAAGATATCCATTCACCAGGCGGCCTCTGCAAACCTTCCTACACGCTGGGGAATTTTCGGATTCTCGGTTTTGAACTGTATCGCGAAGACAACGGCGAGGCGTCCCGTGAGACCGGAGTAGCCGTGGTGATGGGGGATCTCACGTGCAACGCCCCGCTTTTGCGAATCCATTCCCAGTGCCTGACGGGTGATGCGTTCCGCTCACTCCGTTGCGACTGCGGTGAGCAGCTTCAGGCGTCATTGCGAATGATTGCCGAGGCGGGAGCAGGGATGCTCATCTATGAAGAGATGGAAGGTCGCGGGATCGGTTTGATGGCAAAGGTTCGAGCGTATGAGTTGCAGGATGGTGGATGCGACACCGTCGAGGCAAATGAACGCCTGGGATATCGAATTGACTACCGCGATTACATTCTTCCGGTGCAGATTCTTCATCGGCTGGGAATCTCGCGCGTGCGACTCATCACGAACAATCCTGAGAAGATCAACTCACTCATGGCCGCCGGTATTGCGGTCGCTGAGAGAATCCCGTGTGAGACGATTCCGACTCAACATGACCTGCGCTACCTACAGGCCAAGAAACTGCAAATGGGTCATATGCTCTCAAACGTCTAGCGCGTGCGTTCGAAGTACAAGCTCGCGTTTCAAGACATGAGTTAAATTACCCTTTGTAATTGAGCGAGCAAACGCAGTTCTTGCAAGTGAGATTGTTTTTGACGTCCAAAGAGTTGCGAAATCCCACCGCTGTTGCGCTGTTGATTGCCGTTTCAAGAGGTATCACGGAAGCGTCCCCCACCTTGGGGTGAAAGAAGCAAGGGCGAATTCCGCCATCGACTTCGATGACAGCCGAGACCCACGGGGCATTGCACAGAGGCGCTTGAGGAGCGAAATCGCCGAGTTGTTCACGAAAACGGCGAGGGATGCCGCGAAGCTTTTTGCGAGACTCGAGAATGAAGCACTTCTCAAAGTCGTCACCGTTTTCTCTCACGAGGGCCTTTATTTCCTCCTCCAATTCCTCCACTTCCTTGCGGGTCAGCACGACCTGCCGCAGTTGTTCGCCGGGCCAGACCAGGTCACGATTAAACGCTGTCGAGGTGACATCAGCGGCGAGAAACGAGATCGAGTCGAGGGAGAGAAGGTGGGCTGCTTGCACGGTCTGGCGAAGAAGCCGATGATTCATTTTTTGAATAGTGGTGCGCGCGTGGGCTGGCATTGCCGGGCGATGCTGGCGCACTGCGCGAATTCCATCGCGCATCAGGCCGAAGGCGCCTTTGACGCGGCGAATTTGATCATGAACTTCAGCAGGGCCGTCGAGCGACAAGATGATCTCATCAACCGATTCAGCGACCGATTCGGCATGTTTTGCAAGCAGCAATCCAGTTGTCAGAAGGGTGACCCGGACGCCGCAAACCTTCAGAAGCAAACAGAGATCCTTGAATCGGCTGTGCAGAAGAGGTTCGCCACCAGTGAGCACGACCTGCTTGACGCCCAGCCGCCCAATCGAGGGGAGCTGGCGCTCAAGCCACTGCAGGTCGATCTCCCGCCCCCCATCTCGACGCCAGATATCACACATGACGCATCGGCAGTTGCAGTTCTCATGCACGTGAAAAAGAAGGATGGGGACACTCGACAGACGGTTTGGAAGGCCGTGAGCCTCTCCGACCGGGAAGCTTGGATCGCGCACCGCTGTTTCGTTGTTAACGGGCATGAATCAACTCCCTGGTGTCAGCTGCACAGGCGTGCGCGGAGTTCGAATCAACCGCCAGGACTTGCTTACCTCCCAGTTGGACTTGATCTTTTCCGAGTACCGCTTCCGCTTCCCGAAGCATTTCACTGATGGGCGCGCGAAGCCAGCGAAGGGTTCCACCGATGGAGAGTGGCTCGAGTCCGCGGCGCGCTCGGGGCGGCAGTCTGCGGAAGATATCTTCTGAAGCCAGAAACACACGGCCGTGGCGAAGGACAAGCTCAACGTCCGACCAGGAAAGCGAGCAGAGCGTTTCATCGGGCCGGAGTCCTCGATCGCGGACTGCAATGGCATCGCAGACACTGGAAACGCGGAGAGAAGCGGTTTGCTGCGGGAGGCGAAGCAACGCGGCGGGCAATTCGGAGACCATCTCGTAGAGACTGCGCGGTGAAAGCCCGCAGTGTTGTGCAGCAAAACGGATTTCATCCAGCAGGTCACCGTCTGCGGTGAGGGAAGAATCGCTTCCGAGGGCGATCACCTCAATTGTGTCGAGAACTTCAGCGGAGGGGATTGCTCCAAATAGGAACTGATTCGATGATGGGCATACGATCAGCGATACGCCGCGGTCGCGTAACAACTCGGCACCACTTCGATCGAGCGCAAGACCGTGAATCACAATCGTCCGACCATTCAGGACGCCCAGTTGATCGAGCATCGTGAGTTCGTTGCGGGCGACTAAGTCAATTCCCTCACAGGCGTGGACAAGGAACGGAAGATTCACGGGTGTCCGATCATGCTCCGCCTTAAGATTGCTCGAGAATCTCAGGGAGTGGCCCCATCCATAACGGCGGACTACATGCACCGGGAAATCGTCGCTTTCGAGTTCGAGCGACAAGGGATTGTGGTGGCAGACGGTGGTTGCACCGCAAAGAAGGTTCCGCAGGCCACCCCACAAAAGACGCGTGCGCATGGGAATTCTGCGGTGCAAGGCGATGACGTCGGCAAAACTCTTGTGAATGTCGACCGCCCATTCGGTAGCGTTGTTATAAAGCCGGGTTCCGAGTCGCGGAAACAGGCCAAATTCGAGATGGTCGTGGGCATTGATCAGTCCGGGGAGGAGAAGATATCCACTCAAATCGAGATCAACGTCACCGGGTTTTGTGGCAATAGGGATGCGCAGTTGGTTGTCGGTGACGGACAGAATGCGGGAGCGAGCGACGAAAGACGACGCGGCTTGGGATTCCGCGGGTCCAACGGCCCAGGCCGCATTGCGCAGGATAACGGTCTCTGGCGGATCGGATACGCAAGCTTGCCCCGAAGGTGATATCTCCGCCGACACGGGCCTATGGAACTGAAGAATGTAGATTGCCGGATGGCCTTGGGCCGCATGATAATTCTGTAACCTGCCTGAAGATTCAAACAACATCCTCTCGGGAACGCCAAACTCCGGGCCAAGCGACGCGCGAAGCGTCCATCCGGCCTGCTCGAATGCCGTGACGATTTCATGCAGGGCAAAGCAATTGGCATCCAGGTCGACCGTCTGCCTCCCAACCGCGAACGAACGCTTCCAGCCGAGCGTGCGCATCGTTTGAGGATGCATGTCGGTGAGAAACAAATCGCACCCTGGCCGCGCCACTCGATGCAGTTCGTTTGCGCATCGAGACAAATCGTCAATGTAGGAAAACACGAATGAGGAGAGAATCAGGTCGAATGATTCACAAGAGAATGGCATATTGTGGCAGGATGCAAGAAAGAGCTCAGCAGAAGTTTCCTTGCCGGCTGCGGCGCGAAGCATCTCGCTTGAGGGATCGATTCCAGCGAGGCTAGCCGGTTTATGACGGGCGAGGTAACGCAACCACCTTCCGGACCCGCAGCCCGCATCCAGGACTTTTCGCCCTGGTATTGCAGGGAGAAGCCGTTTGAGGTGACGTTCTTCCACCTTGAGCAGAGGGTTGGCCTGCGCATCGTAGACTGGCGCCCATGCGTCAAATGCCCGCCGATTGCGGGACGCAGCGTCGGGCGCGACCGCACTAGTGTCCGAGCTCGTTTTCATAGGCTTTCGCGCTTCGGCTTGCGCAGGCTGATGAAGCGGTTGGCGAGCTGCAATTCGTATGGGAATGCATAGAGGCCCAGGGCATATCGCCAGGAACTAAGCGTCTTCAGCAAGACTCGGCTCCAGCCCGGAGCGCGAATATCCTGCACGGTAGGCCACCGCGAGGCAACAACAAGCTCGAAGTTATCGATCAGCGTCTTGGTTCGGCGCTTCATCCACGGCGCACTCGTGTCAATGCGCAACGTGAAATCCATCCATTTTTTGGAGGCCCATTCGGCGGGCGTATCGGGGAACGATATCTTGCTGTCCACGTCTCCATACATGGTGCCGGGCTGTGGAGTAGGCGTGTAGTGCTGCACGATAATTTCCGATTCCGGGTTGATGCGCTTGAGGGTACGTATGAAGCTCAGTGTCTCACGGGTATCGCGTTCGGGGTCCTTCGGGTTGCCAACGACGAACGAGAACTCCGGGATGATACCGAACTCCCTTGTTCGGCGCGCCATGATACGCGTTTGCTCCGTTGTGATTCCCTTCTGCATCTCCTCGAGCGCCCAGTCGGACCCCGATTCCGCTCCAAAGAAGATCATGGCGCAGCCGGCCCGTTTGATGGCCCTCATGGTCGCATCGGAATAACGGGACATAATATCGACGCGTGCCTCGCACCACCAGCGCAGATTCAGCGGAGTAAGGCGCTCCATCAGTTCGAGCGTGTGGTCTTCGCGAAGGAAAAAATTCATGTCGTAGAACTGCACGGAATCCGCGCCGTATTTCGTCACCAGGTGCTGGAGAATCGCTACGGTCCGCTCCGGAGATTCCATTTTCTCGTCGCGACCATAGGCCGCATGGACTCCGCAGAAGCTGCAATTGAATGGGCAACCGATGCTGGCGTGATGCACCGCGGTACGCTCGCCAAAAAACGAGGGCCGCAAATAGCGCTCGACCGGCAGACGATGGAAGGGGGACCAGGGGAACTTGTCGGGACCTCTCATGGGACGTTCGCGATTGCCGCGGTGGAGGCCAAACGCATCCTTGTAAGAGAGCCCAGCGATGGAGTCGAAGGATCGATTGGATCGCAGCGCATCGATCAATTCCAGCAGTGTGTCCTCGCCCTGGCCACGCACAACGAAGTCGATGTACTTCGCATTGAGTGCAGCATCGGGATAGATGGACGCGAAGTAACCGCCCCAGGCAATCTTGACATGCGGGCGAAGCCTTCGAATCTCACGCGATGTCTCCATAGCCGCGACCATCTGGGGGCCAGGCATTGCAGAGACTCCAAGGAGTTCAACGGGATGGCCATCGATAATGCGGAGGATGGCCTCGACGGGACGATCTTCGAGGTTGCCGTCGACAATCTCATACTCCTCGCGCCCCTCGAGGACGGCTGCGAGAGCGAGCACCGCGAGAGGCAGGCGACAGTTGCGCGGTTTGGTTGCGCGGGGATGAAAGAGGATAATCATGCGACTTTCCTGGTGGTGTAAATACGGAAGCGTGAGGGTTCGCGCCTGCCGCGAAGTTTCGCAATGATTGGCCGCGCAGCCCAGCGGAGTCCGTACCAAGGAGTGTGAACCTGCCATTGAATGGCGAGATGGTGCTCCAGATCTTTGAGACGTTCGTCGGTGAGGTATTCGAGGCTGTGTATGGAGTCGGAGGCAGTCCCGAACGTCGAAAGAAATTGCCGATGCCGCTCTTCCACCATCCGCTTGCCGCTAGCGTCGGCGGCATACCATGGAGTATCACAGATCACGATCATTCCGCCGGCCCTTATGCAGCGCAGCGCCTCGGCGAGGGTTGCCCGATAATCCTCGGAGTAGTGGAACGAGGCGTTGAAGATGGCAACATCAAACTGGCCATTTGCGAAAGGCAGATGAGTGCTCTCTGCCTGGAATCGTGGAAAAGGCGTGGCCATGATGTACCGAAAATGAATGGCGGCGCCAAGTCCGTCATGCGCGTTGGTCAGCAAATCAACCGCGACGGGCTGGAATTTGGCGAGAGCCAATCGGAGACTTAACCATCCATTTCCGGCGCCGATATCCAATACACGAAGGGGCACCTTGGCGGGAGACGGCTTGAGAAGGTTCCGCATTAGATAGTGAAAGGTGCGGGATCGAATGGCCCATTGTTGCTGATTTCTACCGGAAACATCCCTATAGGGAAGGTTGAGATAAAAGTCGGCAGCATGGCCGCCTCTGCCTTCCGCCGCACGTATTTGCTCGTACTCGCCGATGAACTTCGCGTAGTAGGCGAGCCGCTCTTCGGGCATCGCCTTCCAGATGCCATTCTCTTCTCGCAACACAAAGCCGCATTGCCTGCAACATGCAATTCGCATCGAGGCTTGGCAACGCGGACACTGCAACTGCAGGGAAGGATCCAGACTCTCTGCGACCCTGGGGTCATTCAGCAAGGCTTCCATTTCTAAACTCTCTCCAAGTGCAATAACATGTGGTCGCCCAATACCCTGATTCCAGGCAGGCCGCGAATCAGACGGTCGATCGCACGACAGAAACCGAAGAGATTCGGGTTATTTGCAACCCAAGCTTCCATGTAGGAAGGAGGGACGACAACCCCTACGCCGGTCGCGGATCGAAACCTGAAGAATGGATGAAACGACTGCGCAACCGAACGCAGCGTTGGATAATACACCGGAAACGACTCCGGCCCTATGCTCACTTGCGAATTGCCCGCGCAGCGACGGAACGCGCGATGCAGATTGCCACGGAGGGTATAGTGGAGCATCTCCCAAACACAGAAACGCGTCGACAGACAGAGCAGTACAGGTGCACCGGACTTGATACGCCGCGCCAATTTTCGTGCGATCACCGCAAGGTCCGCAATACAGTTGAGCCCGGAAAAATTTGACAAGGCACCGTCGAACATCTCCGGGGAAGACAACTCATTGATGCGTTCGGAGGGAAGCACGTGGAACTGAATCGGACGCGCGCCATCGCGGGGTCGTCTCTCCCTCGCCTGATGAATCATCAGCACAGAGGCGTCACAAGCCGTCACTTCGATTCCACGCTCAGCAAGGAATACTGCGTCTTCACCGGTGCCGCAGTTCAGTTCCAGGATGTGGCCCCCGGAAGGAAACAGGTGTGCGGCTCGCTGCCAGACTACGTCCCGCTGGGCCCTGCCAACCTTCGAATTGGTAAACAGCTGATCGTAGGACTCTGCGATTGAATCGAAGGCGCGGCCGGCCGCGAAGCTGCATTCGCCGAGGGTGCTCACTGCTCTACCTCCGCAAACGTGGCTCTGATGCCCTCGCGGGCTTCGCGAATACTGTTGTTGAGCAAGTCTAGTTGTTCCGATTCCTTGAGGGGGTCCGCGAGCAGGCGCGACTTCGCAACCTCATCGCGCAGTAACTTGTCGACATGGGAATAGAAGCGTCCAGTATGTCTTCCCCTGATCTTGATCTCGCGATCGGATGACTTGCTCCATGGGCCGAGTTGGACAAGGCGCTCCGAGATCTTCTTGTAATAGGGCGTTCCCTTGATGGGATAGGAAACGGTGGTGAAGAAGATGTCGGGGTTGGAGACGCTGACGTGCTGAATAGTGGCTTCAATGTCTTCCAGTTCTTCGCCTTCGTAACCCCACATGAGAAACATCCCGCTTTGAATTCCTCGTTCACGGCACATATGCACGGCCTTCTGCACCTGCTCAATCTTGACGCCGCGCTCCATGGAATCGAGAATGCGCTGCGAGCCACTCTCCGATCCAATCCAAAGCCGGAAGCAGCCGAGTTCAGCCAGGAGATCTAACATCTCGCTGTTGAGCCGGTCGGCGCGAGAGATGCATTCGAAGGGAATGCGGAGGCCACGCCGCTTCATTTCCGCGGCGTAAGTGCGAAACCAGGCGTGGTTAATGGTGAAGACGTCGTCCGAGACCCAGATCATGTCTGGCTGATACCTGCCCAGCAGCCATTCGACTTCATCTACCACGAGGCTTGGATCACGCCTGCGGTGCGATTGCCCGAAGACCTGATGGCTACACCAATTGCAGTGGAATGGGCAGCCTCGCGCCGTAATCAGGTTGACCGACCCCGCCTTGTGATGCTGGCGCCAGGTGTCGACATAGCGCTGAATGTCGATTGCATCTCTCGCCGGCCAGGGTTGAAGATCAAGATTGGCAATTTGCTGCCGCGGCGCGCCCTGATGCAACTTGCCGTCCAGCATAAAAGAGAGGCCGGCTATCCCGGTCAGATCAGAAGTCCGCGATCTGATTGCCAGAAGAAGCTCTTCCATGGTGAGTTCGCCTTCGCCGGATACGACGAAATCCGCGCCCTCGTGCAGATACTCTGCCGTATAAGCACCGGGTTCTGGCCCGCCGACGACGGTCTTCCATCCTGCTTCGCGAGCCACGTGGAGGATTTCGATGATGTTGCCGCGCGTCATCAGATTGGCATAGAGTCCGAGTACGGAGGGCGTCTCGCTGCGAAGAAATCGAAACAACTCTTCACGACACGAGAAAGTTGTGTCGAAGACATCGACGTCGAATCCCTTGTTGCGCAAGTGCGAGCAGAGGTAGAGAATGCCGAGCGGGGCATACGGCTTCATGATTTGCCGTTCTTTGGGATCCTCGAAGAGAAAATAGCCGTGGGCAAGCAGTAATTCTCGCATTCAGACCTCCACTGCCGGAGCCAAATGTTGAATGGAAACAAATGCTGAAGAATCGCACACCCGTCTCGGGAAATCATGCGCGGCCGGGTTTCTGCAACCTGGCTCCATTGCATCGACCTTTTGCCAAAGCTCTTGATTGCGAAGCACATTGGCGCTGGAGGGGGCCGACCATGAAGCGACTTCGGCATGAAGCGCTTCGCGGACAGCTCGATAAAACTCTGTTGTATGACTTGCCTTGAACATGACGGAGAGATCGTCGCTATCAATCCAGTTGCGCTTCAATCCTAGTTCGGACCGCACCCGCTCATAAAAGACGGTGCCTGGGAGCGGATAAGAAAATGAGATTCCGATGTCGTCGGGACGGGTCTGGATAACGAATTTGATTGTCTGCTGCAGTTCTTCCCAGGACTCACCTGGATAGCCGAACTGCAGAAAGTAACAGGCACGGATGCCGGCCCGCTTCAACCTCGCGCGCGCTGCAATCACGGTCTCGAGCTTCATACCTTTGTCCATTGCGTCGAGAATCGCCTGTGACCCAGACTCGACGCCCATCCAGACTTCAGCACAACCCGCCCTTTTGAGCGCGCGCACGGTCTCCTCGCTGAGGAGATCCGCACGGGATTGGATTTTGAAGGGAATAGAAGCATCCCTCGCATCAACTTCTGCGGCAAACTCTTGCACCCAGGCAGCATTGAGCGCGAAAACATCGTCGCCAAACCAGATGTGTTGCACACCTGCGCTTGTCTTCAGCGCGAGCATCTCGTCGGCCACATCCGCTGCGTCGCGTAGATGGAATTTGTTTCCGGAAATAGGCTTCGCGCACCAGTTGCAGCGGAAGGGACAGCCGCGACTGGAAACCATGTTGGTGGAGAAATAGCCATGCGCGGCGATCCAGGCGGCCCGATACGGCTCGAGATCGACCAAGTCGCGAGAAGGAGCCGGGAGGGTCTGCCATCCCGGGTTGCTCGCGAGGCGGCGCAGGCTGAAGACGGGACTGCCGTGATTGCCCATCCGCACCAGCCCATCCACTTCGCCTATATCTTCAAAGCGCAGTAGAGCGCCACACAGGTTCGCGAGCGTCTCTTCCGATTCGCCGGATAGCACATATTGAAATCCGCTGGCGAGAAACAGGCCCGGATTGTCTGTAGCGTCAGACCCATGGACGATGGTTGTCGCCCCAGCGGATCGCGCGGACTGCGCAATCTGCGCGGCGACTTCCCGCATGCGTGTCAGGCACATTTTCGACAGAAAGTTGAAATCGTCTTCATAAACCGCTACGATCCGCGGGCGATGCATTTCAAGCGCCTTTGCAAGTTGGGCGGCCGGCTCAATGAGCATCGGGTCGAACACGGCGACGGAAATGCCCCTTGCACGCAACGCCGAGGCCGCGTAGAGCGTCCCCAGAGGCGGGTATGGCTGCATCTTGCGAAGCTGCTTTGGGTCGTAGGGAAGATGATAGGAGTGAGTCAGTAATACATCGGCCAAGGGACACCTCACGCTTGTCGCACGTCCAGAACCAGATGCCGTTTCCGTGTCAGCATGCTGCCTCTGCCGGCGTGTTTGCGAGCCGTTTTGCGTCGACTGCGGGCTTGGAGGCGACGAACTTCTTCACTTTGGAATTGATCCACAATTCCATCGGCGCGCGGTACATATCGTGATCGAGCCTCCAACGTGCGGGGAACGAGATTGTCTTCTGCACAATCCTTGCGAATTTTCCGCGACGATCAGCTCCAATCGGAATGCGATCGAACGCGATACGCAGATAATCGCGGGTAACCTGGAGGCGCTTGTGCTCTGAACCCTTTAGCCATGGCAACCGCGTGTACCTCGGAAAGAAGTCCGCCCATCCCTCAAGTGTGGATGGGACTTCGATACCCAGTTCCTTTGTGCGGGCGAAGATTGGAGATCCAGGATATGGCGTGAAGATGTTGGTCCAGAATTCGGCTCCGGGAAACCGGCGACAGACGTCCATCATGAATTGAATGGTTTCGCGGCGCTCGGCTTTGCCTTCGCCTGGAAACGCGAAAATGATGTTGAACGAAGGGCGGATGCCGGCCTCGATGCATCGCGCGGCGCTTTCGTAAATCTGCTCGAAGTCCTGCCAGTCTTTGCCCATTTGCTGGAGGACGGTGTGGGAGCCTGAATCGACTCCCTGGCAGATCTGGTGCAGGCCAGCGCGGCGAAGCAGTTTCAGATCTTCCGACGACAGACGCGACGTCAAGTTGGTTGTGGCCTGGATACTCCACCGGTAGTGCGAGTTCTCCCGAACAAGGCCTTCGGCGATGCCCCGCGCGCGATCGAGATCGACAAGAAAATTGTCATCGACAATCCACAGCATCTCGAGCGCATAACGGCGGGTGAGATCGGTGGTCTCCTCGACAAATTGTTCTGGCGGCAGCGCGTTCCACTTGCGTCCGTAAACCCCTGAGTTGGTGCAATAGCCGCAGTTGAAAGGGCACGCCAAGCTTGAGGTATACATGGCCCATCGCCGGCCGCATGAGCGCTCATAAGCATCGAAGTCGGCTAGCTCATAAGCCTTTGGGGGCATCTCGACTAGAGGCCGCAGGGGACGTTCCGGCGTCATGATGAGGCGGCCGTCGCGCTTGAAGCCGATGCCGGCAATGAAGTCCGGGGCCGCACTGGCGCGAATGTGCTGCACAAGTTCGAGTAGCGAATCTTCTCCCTGGCCTCGGACGACGTAGTCCAGGTACGGGGCCTCCAGAGTTTGCCTGGGAAGCAGGGATGGATGCCAACCGCCAAGGATGATGGGGAATTCCGGATCCCAGCTTTTCACCGAGCGTGCAATATCCACGGTCTCCCGGATCATCGGGCCTGTCACGAGAGATATACCGAGGCACAGTGCGTCTTTTACCTCCTCCAGAACCCGCTGCTTAAAATTCGGAGTGATGGTCGAATCGATCAGGACAACTTCGAAACCCGCACGCTTCAACGGGGTCGCAACAGCGAGAATTCCCAGGGGCGCAGTTGCTTCGGAACTAGCAAAGGATGGAAAGAAAAAGACGATCTTCCGTGATTTACGCAATTTGCGCTCCCCGATACATTTCCAAAATATCCCCCTCTCGGGCGGAGGTTGCCACGGAATTGTCACTTGAATGTCTCGCGTACACGCGCCATCGCAAGATTAGATTTCAAAGCACTGCGTGACGGCTGCGGGTGGCCAGGCTGGCCTATTCAGTGAGATTTTGAAGACCGGTGGTACTCGAGTGCTGGATGCAGAAGGGACAGGTTTTGCTGCCGTATCCCATATGGTCATTGGCTTGCGACCAGTCAACTGAGAAACCATAGCGGGAGTTTCAGTTTGCGGAGATTGCGGCCAGGAGGCAAGGGGATGCTCACCGATTTCGCATGGAAGATTACTGAGCCAGTATTTGGGGGCCCGACAACTCTGGTCTCTGCCGGCGACTTCGGACTCGCGACGACTTGTTCTCGGCCTTACATGCCCCACATGGCACTCTGAGGTGTATGCGATCGCTGAACCGCTTGCTCAATCGCTACGGAGGGGAACGGTGCAACTTGCGTTCGGATCCGGGCCGGGTTCTCGATGACCCTGTCGAGACCTATCAGAGTGCATCGCACCCCGAGATGGTTAAACCTGAGGGCGTCGCTCTCAGAGGCTGCCAGGTTCCTTTCCAACCCGGCAGCCCTTGGCTATTTTCCCTCTGCTGCGATAGCCGATTCTGTGAAAAGGCCCCCAAAGTTTCACCTTATGGGGGCCAGAGTCTCACCTTATGCGTAAACCCACAATGGGTGGGCCCACAGGTTGACTGGCTTCAACTGCATCCGCTGGTCGATCCGCAGCTCATGCAGCGGTAGCAGCTCCCGTTCCGCACCATGATTGCGCCGCAGGTTGAGCAGCTTGGCGCGTCGCCCATCTCGTACATCTCACGCATGGCTTCAGCGGCATGATAGATGCCTCGATCCTTCAGTTCCGGCGCGTGAATGGCACCCGCTGCCGGCCCCTGCCATGAGCCTGCCTCGGGTGCAATTCCACCACCTGCCGGCTGGCCGCCTGACTGGCCACCGGGCTGGTTATTGACCTGGTTAAGGCGCTTGGCCACTTCTTCTGCCAGCTTGGCTAGATGCTGCGGCGAAGCGACAGGTTCATCTTCCGGATCGTTATCCGGAAGGATGCTGGGCGAGGCGGGCAGCTGCGGAGTCTGCATGCCCAGCCCGGCGAACAGCGAAAGCTGAGTGCCGGAAAGGAAACGCAGGTTGAGCCAACGGAAGATGTAATCCATCAGGCTTTTCGCGTAGCCGATCTGCTCGTTGCCGGTCCAGCCCGAGGGTTCAAAGCGGGTGTGCGCAAACTTCTCGCACAGCACCCGCAACGGCACGCCGTGCTGCAGTGCCAGCGAAATGGAAGTTGCAAAGGCATCCATCAGGCCGGAGACTGTGGAACCTTCCTTGGCCATCTTGATGAAGATCTCGCCAGGCTGCCCGGTGGGATAGAGGCCAACGGTGATGTAACCCTCGTGGCCGCCGACTGAAAACTTGTGTGTGATCGACGCGCGCTCCTCAGGGAGGCGATGGCGCACTGCGCGCGGCGGCCCGTTCGGGTCTTGCGCGGGGTCTTTTGGCTTGCTCGGCATCACGGGAGAAGCGGTAATCACAGGCACAGCGGCAGCCTTGGCAATCTGGTCCAAAGCATACTGGAATGCGCCGGCCGCTGCAATCACCTGCTTGGCGGTCACTTCCAGTTTTTCACCGATTTTGGCTTCGAGAGCCTTCAGATCGGCTTCGGCGGCAGGGCGATTCGCGGCCAACTGGGCCAGCACTCGCGTGCCTGCAGTATCCAATGCCGAGGGCTCGCGTTTCTTCTCATCCATGCTGGTGTTCAAAGGCTGGGTGCCCTTTGAACCATCGCGATAGATGGCCACGGCCTTGATTCCTTGACGCCAGCTTTCAGCATAGGCCTCTGCCACATCTTCAACGCTTGCTTCATGCGGCAGGTTCACCGTCTTCGAGATTGCGCCGGAAAGAAACGGCTGCGTTGCCGCCATCATCTTGATGTGCCCCATGTAGTTGATGGATCGCGTGCCCTTGGACGGCTTGAAGCTGCAATCGAACACGGCCAGATGCTCTGGCTTGATTCCGGGCGCGCCCTCGATTGTTCCCGTCGCGTCAATGTAGCTGACAATCGCGTTGACTTCGTCATTGTCGTAGCCGAGCTTGAACAGCGCCGCGGGAACAGTGTTGTTGACGATCTTGATCATGCCGCCGCCCACCAGCTTCTTGTACTTGACCAGCGCCAGGTCGGGCTCAATGCCGGTGGTGTCGCAGTCCATCATGAAGCCAATGGTGCCGGTGGGCGCCAGAACCGTGGTTTGCGAGTTGCGATAGCCATAGCGCTCGCCGAAAATGAGCGCCGTGTCCCAGCTTTCGCGGCTGGCGTCGATCAGCGCATCGAGTTGCGGCACATGGAACGGTTCGGCGCTTTGACGCGACTTGCCAATGTTGTTCACCTCTGCGCGATGCATGCG
>Ga0302319_10003075_pt1 | contig 35276 bp, 30 predicted proteins | sample Bog_T0_2_FD_203319 | JGI IMG/M metagenome (GOLD analysis project Ga0302319, IMG submission 203319) | Peat permafrost microbial communities from Stordalen Mire near Abisko, Sweden - Bog_T0_2 | ecosystem: Environmental > Terrestrial > Soil > Wetlands > Peat | place: Sweden: Abisko, Stordalen Mire...
ACGGCAACGAGCGGCCAGGATACGTGGCGAGTCTGGCGTCGGTGACCAGGCACGATGGAACCCTGTATGTGTTGTGCTTCAGTGACGACGGTCCCGATACTGGCCCGCACCCCATCCGTCAGGAAGAACTAAGAGCGGCGTTCAACCCCGGCAATGGATGGAACATCGCCGCCATCGAACCGGACCGGATTCAGACGAGATTCCACGACGACGGCGCACCGGCCTGGTTCGCGACAATCAAACGGATCTAGATTGCGGGGACTGGTCGGCCCGGTGAGAGATACCGTGCCGTCACTCATGACTCAATTGGCGAAAAATCGCCGAATCACTCATCGACCATCGATACCAATGCAAGCCATTAGCGGGAGCGCATAACGCCAGTTCTGGACGGTTAACGCGCAACTCGGAAACTGCGCAGACTCGGGCGTCAAGGCCCACGAAGTCCGGTTCCGGGAACTCAGACGTTGCCCATCCCCGCCGGATGAGAGATTAACGGCCGACACCAAATCAAAGTGGGCAACCCGCAGGGCGTATAATCGAGACTCGGGTGTCGATTATTACTGGCACGGATGCGCTGGCGCCGAGGTTTCGGCCCGCTTGCGCATTCGCGCCAAAACAAGGAGACAAGGAATCATGAAACCAGCTTTGCGATTGGCCGCCGTTCTGGCGGTGTCCGCCGCCGTGGCTACGGTGTGCGCGCAGACCAACCCGCGTCCGCTTCCTCGCCTGGTGCATAAGGACGGCCGCTACGCTCTGTTCGTCGATGATGCGCCGTACCTGATGCTGGGAGCGCAGGTGGGTAACTCGAGCGCCTGGCCCGGCGTGCTGCCCAAGGTCTGGCCGGCGATAGCGTATCTACACGCCAATACGGTCGAGATGCCGGTCTACTGGGAACAGTTCGAGCCGCAGCCAGGGAAGTTCGACTACACCGTGACAGACACGCTGCTCGCACAGGCCCGCCAGCATCATGTTCACCTGGTTCTGCTCTGGTTCGGACTCTATAAGAACGGCAGCCAGCATTACACGCCGGAGTGGATGAAGCGGGATCCGGAGAAGTACCAGCACATCACCGGCAAAGACGGCCGCGCGGTGGATTCTCCATCGCCGTTCGCTGAGGCTTCGCTTGACGCCGATATCCATGCGTTCACCGCGTTCATGCGGCACCTTAAGGAGGTCGACGCGGAGCGCACCGTGCTGCTGGTGCAGGTGGAGAATGAAGCCGGCACGTGGCAAATCCAGCGCGACTACTCGGCGGCTGCGCAGAAGTTGTATGAAGCGTCGGTCCCGGTCGAAGTGTTGGCAGCCATGCACGTGCCGGCGGCTACGCCCGCGCCTAACTGGCAAGCTGCGTTCGGCACCGAAGCCGAAGTGAATTTCCATGCGTGGTCGGTAGCTACCTATGTGGGCAAGGTGGCGGCGGCGGGCAAAGCGGTTTATCCGCTGCCGCTCTATGCCAACGCCGCCCTGCGGCGCGCGATCCCGCCGGGCGCTCCCGGCACCTATGAAAGCGGCGGCCCGACCGACAACGTTCTTTCCATTTGGAAGGTCGCTGCGCCGGCGCTGGACATCCTCGCACCCGATATTTATGTGGAAGACAGCGCGGAGTACCTGAAGGTGATGGAACTTTATCACCGTGACGACAACGCTTTGTTCATTCCGGAGACCGGTCACAGCGCCGGCGTCGCCCGCTTCTTGTTTTCCGCGCTCGGCATGGGAGCCATCGGCTTTTCGCCGTTCGGCCTGGATTACGTCGAGGGCGGCACCGAAGAGCAGTTCGCGCCGATCGCACAGGATTACAAACTGATCGGCCCGATCGCCCGCCAGATCGCCCGCCTCAATTTCGAAGGCAAGCTGCGCGCGGTGGCGGAGGAAAAGGGCAAAGCTTCGCAAACCCTCGATTTCGGCGCGTGGAAGGCCGAAGTGTCCTACGGCGTGGTGCGCTTCCATGAGCCGCGCGGCAACGCCTCTCCCATCGGGCGCGCGCTGGTGGCGCAACTCGGCGAGAATCAATTCCTGGTCACCGGGCTTTCTTGCGGAGTCGACTTCCATCCCAGCGCCGCGGACAAGCAGCGCCAGTTCCTCCGCGTCGAGGAAGGCACTTACGAAAACGGCGTCTTCAAAATGGTCCGCATCTGGAATGGCGACGAAACCGATTGGAACCTCAATTTCCGGTCGGAGCCGGTGGTGCTGCGCGTTTCGCTGGCGACCTTCTGACGCGGTAGGGCAGGCGATCGGTTTGTGTCGCCTGTCTTCCTTATCGTGTGTCCCCGTATAGCAACAGAGAAGGAGAGACTCATGAGATCCTATCTCGCACTTAGTCAACTCACAATTGCGACTACGCGGCTGCTGCCGTGGCGCACGCACTCATGCGTGCCGCGTCGGCACTCGTGCCGACGCCCGCTGACCCGAGGCGAAGAGGCGTCGAGAAAAGTCTCGACGCTGCACGCACGAGTGCGTGCGCCACGCTCGGCCTTGGCGCTCATCGCGCTTCTCGCAGCCCCGGTTCTGTGCGCCGCGGCCGAAGGCGTGGCGGCCACGCCGCCGATGGGCTGGAACAGTTGGGACTGTTACGGCACCACCGTCACCGAAGCCGAAGTGAAGGCCAACGCCGATTACATGGCCCAGCACTTGAAGCAGCACGGCTGGCAGTACATCGTGGTCGATATCCAGTGGTCCGAGCCGCATCCCCAGGCGCACGGCTACCGCCAGGACGCGGCGCTGGAAATAGATGCGAACGGCAGACTCATCCCCGCCGCCGGCCGCTTTCCCTCCGCCGCCGAGGGCCGCGGCTTCCGCCCATTGGCCGACTATGTTCACAGCCTGGGCCTGCGTTTCGGCATCCACATCATGCGCGGCATTCCCCGCCAAGCCGTGAAAGCGAATCTGCCTGTACTGGGCGCCACGGTGCACGCCGGCGATATCGCCGATGTCAACTCCACTTGCCCGTGGAACAGTGACATGTACGGTGTCGATATGAGCCGGCCTAACGCGCAAGCTTACTACGATTCGCTACTCAAGCTATACGCCGAATGGGGCGTGGATTACATCAAGGCGGATGACATCGCGCGGCCTGCGCACCGCGAAGAGATCGCGGCGCTGCATCGTGCCATCCAGAAGACCGGGCGGCCGATTGTGCTCAGCCTCTCTCCCGGACCGGCAATGGTGAAGGACATCGAATTCCTGCGCGAGAACGCCAACATGTGGCGGATCTCCGACGACTTCTGGGACGATTGGCGGCTGCTGCGGCAGAACTTTATCCTGATGTCGATTTGGAGCGCCGCCGGGCATCCCGGCGCATGGCCCGATGCCGATATGCTGCCGCTTGGCCGCATAGGCATTCGTGCCGAGCGAGGCGAAGCGCGCACGTCCAAATTCACGCGGGATGAACAGCGCACGCTGATCAGCCTCTGGTCGATCGCACAATCGCCGTTGATGTTCGGCGGCGACCTGCCGTCCAACGACGAGTTCACCGAGTCGCTGATTACCAATGACGAGGTGCTGGCGGTGAACCAGACCGGCGCGCATGGCGGAGCCTTCGCGGAAGGCGGCGACAGCGTCATCTGGGCGGCCGACGCTCCCGGCGGCGCGAAGTTTTTCGCCGTCTTCAACGTGGGCGATCACTCGGCCCTAGACATCCGGGTCGACTGGCAAGCGCTCGGCATGCCGTCCAATTGCACCCTCCGCGACCTCTGGCAGCACGCCGACGTGGGCGTGATTCGCGGTGGCTACACTTTCCACGTGGCGCCGCACGCTTCGGGCCTCTACAAGCTGACGCCTGGCAAGTAGGACGGACCGTCGCTTTTCGTGGCCTGTCATGCGTTACCCAGGCGCGACGCATTGACAGACGACATAAACCGATCGTCCGTCCTACCCAGGCGCTTTCCCGCTACCATGGAAACACTATGCCAGGCCGCAAGCGGGGCAGGCGCCCTTATCCGGTTTTCCAGTTGCAATCCTGGGAAGCGTTCTTAAAGCTCATCACCAAGCCGCCCTACTCGCACTGGGCATTTCGCGGGGAGCGCAACGAGCGCGGCCCGCTCTATAGCTCGCTCTCGCTCTACCTGCGGAATTTCGGCGTGGCGCAGGAGGCATGGCCGTTGCAGGAGGAGCGCATTCTGCGCATCTTCAAGCGCAAGGCGCACCAGTTTTTGGCGCGGCCGCCGGACTGGGACGACGACTTCGAGTGGCTGGCTCTGATGCAGCACCATGGCGCGCCGACGCGTTTGATCGATTTCACCTGGTCGCCCTATGTGGCGGCGTTTTTCGCCCTCGAGCACGCGCTCGCCGAGGGTGTCGTCTGGGCCATGAACCCGGCGCGCATCGATAGCAGCCGCGCGCGCAAGCCGGTACGCACCGACCTTCGCGCCGAAGGCAGCTTCCAGCGATATTTTCTGAAAGGCCACCACCGGTTCATCTGGATGGGCGAGCCGCACACCATGAACCGCCGGCTGATCGCGCAATCGGGCACCTTCGCGGTGCCGGGCGTGCTCGACATGCCGGTGGATGAAATCCTCCGCGATGCCGACCAGGAAAATATTCTGGCCAGGTTCGTTCTCTCTCACTCGGTGCGCGAAGTGGCCCTGCGCGAGCTGTACCGCATGAACATCACCTACGCGACCTTGTTCCCGGACTTAGACGGACTGGCGAAATCGATGGGTTACGAACTGGAGTTTCATTGGGGCTACAATCCGCGGACCATGGAGCGTTACGACACATAAGGCAGAAGACAGGAGTCAGGAGTGAGGAGCCAGAAGTTACTGCACGGCGATGGTGACGGCATTCGAGACCGCGCTGCCGATCGAAGCTTGCCCATGTGCGCCTAAAATCAGAACCCGCCATTTCCTGCGAAAATTGGAGAGCGCTCCATTTCCATGTCGCGCAAACCCGTTGTGTCCAACCGCCGCGCGCTGTGAGACTATAAGAGTCCGGGCGGGTTGGCCCCGGGGGCTGACAGGTTCGCCGAGATGGCTCCCCGCCCGATTTCCTCAAAGGAGGCAAGTTGAGATGAGAAGAGTATTTTTTCTGACGATCCTGATGTGCGGCGGAAGCAGTTTGTTCGCGCTCGATAATGGTTTGGCCCGCACGCCGCCAATGGGCTGGAACAGTTGGAACAAGTTCGCATGCAATGTGAGCGAGAGCCTGATTCGCGACGCCGCCGACGCCATCGTCAGTACGGGCATGAAGGATGCCGGTTATCAGTATGTGGTCATCGACGACTGCTGGCAGGTTTCGCGCGACGCCGAAGGCAACATCGTGCCCGATGCCAAGCGGTTCCCGGGCGGCATGAAAGCGCTGGCCGACTATATCCATTCCAAGGGGCTCAAGTTCGGCATCTACTCCGACGCCGGCACCGGCACCTGCCAGAATCGTCCTGGCGGCCGCGGCTATGAGTTTCAGGATGCGCGCCAGTACGCGGCCTGGGGCGTCGACTATCTGAAGTACGACTGGTGCAACACCACGACGCAGAACTCGGTCGCATCCTATTCCATCATGCGCGACGCTCTGGCCAAGTCCGGGCGCCCGATCGTTTTCAGCATCTGCGAATGGGGATCGTCGAAACCGTGGCTCTGGGCCAAGGACGTTGGCAATCTCTGGCGGTCGACCGGCGACATTCAGGATAAGTGGGACATCGAGATGAAGTGGGGCGGCCACGGGGTGGTGCAGATCCTCGACCTGCAGGACGGCATCGAGTTCGCTTCCGGCCCCGGCCACTGGAACGATCCCGACATGCTCGAAGTCGGCAACGGCGGCATGAATACGACTGAGTATCGCGCGCACTTCAGCCTGTGGTGCCTGATGGCAGCGCCGCTGATGGCCGGCAACGACATACGCAGCATGACCGACGAGATCCGCGGCATCCTTACGAACAAAGAAGTGATTGCGGTGGATCAGGACGCGCTGGGCTACCAGGGGCGAAGGGTGAAGCGCGACGGCGGCCGCGAGATTTGGTCGAAGCAGATGGCCGATGGCAGCCGCGCCGTCGCGCTGCTCAATCGCGGCGACTCGGAAACCGAGATCCGCGTGGCTTGGACCGACATCGGATACCCCGACTCAGTCTCCGCCGCGGTCCGCGATCTTTGGGCGCACCAGGACCTGGGCTCGCAGCAGGGCGGCTTCGCAGCAAAGGTACCGAGCCACGGCGTGGTGATGGTGACGGTTCGCCCGCGCTAAGTGGGGCGGGTCCCCGACCTGCCAACCTACTGAGTTTTGGGCGCACTTAGGCCGTGAGATATGGATGGAAAGAGATAGGAGTGCGTTGTGGGTGGCCGGGCTGTCGGACTTTTCGCCGTGCGTGTCGGCCACCCCGTGATTTGAGTAGAAACTTCGATGTATTGGCCCGCTTTGATGGCGAGCATATCGATGTCGATTCGTTCCTTGCTCTCTGTTATCCAGGCGGGCGGCAATAATGGCTATCCGTTTTCCGCCGGCGGTCATGAAATTCCAGAATTTCAAAGTCTTCCGTCGGGAGTCCTGCCCGTAGGGGACCCCGCATGCCTTTCAGGGGCGCCGGAAGTTCAGTATCACTTAAGATCAACGCTTGCTGGCCAGCAATAAGGACTAGCAGTAGTGCCTGGTGCCACAGTCCTGACTTAAGGATAAGGGGTGTGTCAAGAGTTTTGAGAGCTAAGTGATTGAGTTAGTTGGAAAGGTTGCGTGTGACTGGGGGTACGAGAGACGTCGTTTTCCACCCCCCTCAGTGCTGGTGCTTTGGCGAACGCATGACCACGAAGGGCGATGGTCTCTACAGAATCTCCAGCCGCTTCCCGACCTTTTCGAAAACCTCCAGCGCGCGGTCCAAATCCGCTCTGCTATGCGTGGAAGCCACGATGGTCCGCACGCGCGCTTTGCCCTTGGCCACCGTGGGGAAACCGATGCCGGTGGCCAGCACGCCTTCCTCGAACAGCTCGCGAGAGAGCCGGTGCGCCAACGCCGCTTCGCCGACAATCACCGGCGTGATGGGCGTCTCGCTGATCCCGGTGTTGAAACCAGCCGACGCGAGGCCGTGCTTGAAGTAGCGGGCGTTGGCCCAGAGCGCGTCGATGCGCTCCGGTTCCCGTTCCAGCACATCGAACGCGGCCAGGCATGCGGCGGCGACGGCCGGCGGATGCGAGGTGGAAAACAGAAACGGCCGCGCGCGATGATACAGGAATTCGATCAGGTCGCGGCTGCCGCAGACATAGCCGCCGAGCACGCCGATAGCTTTCGAGAGCGTTCCTACCTGAATATCCACCCGCCCATGGAGGCCGAAATGATCGATCGTGCCGCGGCCGTTGCGGCCCAGCACGCCGGAGGAATGGGCGTCGTCCACCATCATGATGGCGCCGTGCTTTTCCGCCGCCGCCACCAGGCCGGGCAGTGGGCCGATGTCGCCATCCATCGAAAAAACGCCGTCAGAGATCAGTAGCTTTTTCCCGCCGGCGCCGGCGAGCGACGCCAGAATGCTCTCCGCCGCGGCGACATCCTTGTGCGCGAAGACGTGAATCTTGGCCCGTGAAAGACGGCAGCCATCGACGATGCTGGCGTGATTCAGCTCATCGGAGACGATATGATCGTCCGGCCCCAGGATCGCGGACACGGTGCCCGCGTTGGCGGCGAACCCGGATTGAAAAACCACGCAGGCTTCCACGTTCTTGAAGGCCGCGATGCGCTCTTCAAGCGCCAGGTGCAGCGACATGGTGCCGGAAATCGTCCGCACCGCGCCCGAACCGGCGCCGTACCGCTTCACCGCTGCGATCGCCGCCTCCAGCAACTTCGGATGAGTGGTGAGGCCGAGGTAATTGTTGGACGCCAGGTTGATGACGTCTTTGCCATCGAAGCGGGATTCCGCTGCGCTGGCCGATTCGAGAACGCGCAGGCGCTGGTAGGTGCCTTCGCTCTTCCACTGTTCGATCTGGTCGTGCAGGTACGCAAGTGGTTTGCTCATCACCAGACAAGTGTACCGCCTGGAATTGCGGAGCGGTTTGGAGCCGGCGCGCCCCGCGTGTTACGATTGAACTGTCTCGCGTGACACAAGCGGGGACGTAGCTCAGTTGGTTAGAGCGCCGGCCTGTCACGTCGGAGGTCGCGGGTTCGAGCCCCGTCGTCCCCGCCATTCCTTTTCCAAGCACTTACCGAACCAGCGAAGGAGTTCCCATCGCTCACGTCGGAGGTCGCGGTTCGAATTCCCGTCCTGCCCACCATTCCTTTCAATGGCTAGCTCCCGTCTCTGAAGTTCGTTGACAAAAACCCAGCGAGGCTATCGCGCTATTGCAGGGCCTAAAGGCCGTGTTTAGTAGATTCCACGCCGGCACGGCTGAAGCCGTGCCCTGATACAAAGCTCTGGAATCATGTTCCGAACTTGTGAGACAGGGCGCTACAGTCTTTAGGCGAGAAGGCGATTTCCAGCTATCGGTAGGGATTCGCGCCGCCCAACTCACATGCCCGCTCCCCGAGGCGCCCACCCCCGTTTCGCCGATTCGAGCCTCTACAATATTTGCGGCCGCCGTCCGTCTACAGGAATGGATGGATGAGCCGTCGAGCACTTCGATGACCGAGCAAGACCGTCAAACCTCCGAAATCATCGCGGAAGAACGATCCCGGCTGCGCAACTTCATCCGCCGGCGTGTGCCCGATCCCGCCGACGCCGAGGACATCGTGCAGGAGGTCTTTTACGAACTGGTAGAAGCCAATCGCCTGCTGATGCCGATTGAGCACGTGACCGGCTGGCTTTTTCGCATCGCGCGCAATCGCATCACGGATCTTTTCCGCAAGAAGACGCCAGAGACCTTCAGCGACCGGGCGGTCGAGGGCGAAGACGGCGAGTTGCTGCAGATCGAAGATCTGTTGCCATCGCCCGATGCCGGGCCGGAAGCGCTCTACGTCCGCAACGTGCTTCTCGATGAGCTGGAATCCGCGCTCGACGAGCTGCCCGACGAGCAGCGTGAAGTATTCGTCGCTCACGAACTGGAGGGGCGCAGCTTCAAAGAGTTGTCGGCAGAAAGCGGCGTGAACGTCAACACGCTGCTCTCTCGCAAGCGCTACGCGGTGCTTCATCTACGCGAACGATTGCAGAGCATTCACGACGAGTTTACGAAGAAATGAGGGACACAACATGAGAAAGAAATGGATTTTCCTGGCTCCGCTGGCGATTCTGGCGATGCTGCTATTTATCGCCATCGGCGGCGAAATAGTGCAGCAACTGTGGAATTGGCTGCTACCGGCGTTGTTCGGATGGCGGCAAATTACCTTCTGGCAGGCGCTCGGGCTGCTGGCTCTCTGCCGGATTCTGTTCGGAGGCTTTGGTGGCCGTGGCTTGCATCGCTCCAATTTTCGGCGGCGAAAGGCCGAGCACTGGGGGATGACGCCCGAGGAGCGCGAGAAGTTCCGTCAGGGTATGCGATCACGTTGCGGCGGCTTCGGAGCGCCAACCAGCGGAACCAACGAGCCGGCCTGATGGTGCCGAGTTCCACGCCGCTACCTGGAGAGAGGGAGCCGTCTCAAACGTCATGCACCCGATGCGGAACGAATCTCGAAACAAAAGCGGGTGGAAATGACAAGCTCTGAAATCGAAACAACACAGATCAGGTACGCAGGACTTGCGGGCTTCCTATATCTGTTCGTCGACGTCGCCGACAGTTTGGGTCTTTCGATTACTGGCCGTTTTGCAGTTCCCGGAGATTTCGCAGAGACCGCCCGCCGGATTATGGGGTCGGAGCTGCTCTATCGTATATAACGAATCAGGCTCGCATCAATCAAAAAGCGCTACACTTTTGAAAGAGCAGCCATGACGGAAGACCGGAAGAACCGACAGAAGAACGATGCGCAGCCTGGCGATATCGCACAGCGCGACTTTGTACCGCTCTCAATGGCCACGGGCCTTGCCGCTACGGCAGGGTCGGCTGCGGCAGCAGGCCGTGACGTCGCCGAAACCTCGACATGAAGATACAACAAAGTAGGCTCTTGCTGTTGGCAATCGCGAATCTCGCAGCCCTGCCAGTGCTGGCACAGTCGCAATCGCCGCCCAATTCGAAAGATTCCTCCGGCACTGTTGCCGGCACAACCCCAACGCAACCGGACCTGCCGTACACGCGTCCGACACAGGCAATCAAGCTCCGCAACTATCTCTTCGACGGGTTCGGCCCGTATCCCATCCTCGGCGCGGCGATCACGGCTGGCATTAGCCAGACCAGTCATGGAATCCCGGAGTGGAGGCAAGGCGCTGAGGGTTACGGCAAACGCATCGGGTCCGACTTCGGAATCGCGGCGGTAAGTACCACAACCCGTTATGCGCTTTCGGAAGCCTTCAAGCAAGACGCGTTATACTACCGCTGCGAGTGCACAGGCGTGTTTCCACGGCTGAGACATGCCGTGATTTCGACCTTTACCGCACGCCGCGGCAGCGATGGCCACCGCGTCTTCTCTTTCCCTGCGCTGGTTGCGCCGTATGTGGGCACGATGGCGGCCGTCTATGGCTGGTACCCCGACCGCTACGGCGCCAAGGATGCGCTCCGCATGGGGAACTACAACCTGCTGGCATATATGGGCGGGAACATCACCCTGGAGTTCCTCTATGGTGGACCACACTCCTTGCTTTCTCGCATGCACTTAAACAGTAGACACGGAGCGCCGAATTCGGGATCAAATCGATAATCGACCGGAAATTGAGGGCGGTCGTGTGCAGACGGCGGACCATGCGGGCCGTTTCCGAGTGTTCGACAAGTCGGGACTTAGGCATGTCAAGATATTTGACGCTTAGTGTCTCACGCCGGCCCACCTTCCCGGAAATCTCCATCGGGGTGTAGTCACCGCCGACCCTCAAACCGTCTTTATGGCAGACATGGAGATCGGAAACCGCCAGCCGGAACGATGGTGCCGCCGGTGAGCGATGATTTGTCGCCAAAGGCGACGGCGCAACAGCGGGTTGCCGCACTCTATTCAGCCGCACGGGATGGCGTGTATCGTTACCTTCTGGCCCTCGGGCTGGACGCGGCGAGGGCCCAGGAGGTAACGCAGGACGCTTTCCTCCGGTTGTACGTCGCCCTGCGGGACGGGGCGGCCATCGAAGATCCCAAAGCCTGGGTCTACCGTGTGGCACGCAATGCCGGCGTCGATAGTTTGGAACGGATCGGGAGGGAATCGCCGTACTCCGCGGCCATTGCCGACACGATAGCCAGTCTCGCCAAAAGTCCGGAGCAGGAGTTGATCGAAAAGGAATGGCTGGAAGGATTCCAAGACGCGATGCGAAGCCTCTCACCGCAGCAGCGAGCCTGCCTGGAGCTCCGCGGGCAGGGTTTGCAGTACTGGCAGATTGCGGAAGTATTACAGGTGCGCACGTCGACCGTGGGAGAATTCCTGCGGCGTGGGATCAAGCAAATGAAGAGGTGGAACGAATGCCAGAAATAGAACACCCGACGGAAGAACTGTTGTTGGCCCTCTTCGAGGAGCAATTGCCCGCGGCCGAGGTGGAACATCTTCTCGCGCACCTGGATTCGTGCCAGATCTGCGAACAACGTGTGAGCCTGATTGAGCCGGCATTCGCACGTTATCAGCGTTGCCGCGAGCTGATCGCGCCCCGGCTTCCGAAACCGCCGCAGCCGTGGGGAGACATTGTGGCGGAAATGCAGAAGGTGGAGCGCGCGCGGCGGACGGTGCCCATGCCCGGAAGAAAACGCGGCACGGTGCGCCCTGCCTGGATGGGCGCTCTCGCCGCCGCAGTTCTAGTGGGCGCGATCCTCTTCTGGCCGCACGGCAGTTCCGAGTTGCGCGCCGACACGCTGTTGCTGAAAGCCCGAAGCGCCAGCCCACGCCGATCGCCGAATTCGCGGTTGCGGGTCCGGACTCCCAGGTTCACCTTCCTTCGGCCGGCGGTATTGTCCGACGCGACATCGGAAGTCCCGGAAATGGACGCCATCCGAGCGCAGTTCGCCGCGGCGCACTATGACTGGAGCGATCCGCTCAGCGCGGGTGCGTATGCAAACTGGCGAGCGAAGATCGCGCATCGTACCGTAGAGGTATCCGAGGACCGCGGGCAGTCCACCATCCGCACGGTCGCGGACGGAGGAGGCATCGCGGAAGCCTCGCTCACCCTGGATGCAAGCGACCTGTCGCCGGTGAGCGCCCGGTTTGTCTTCTCACCGCAAGATTGGGTCGAGATCGCCAAAGCGCCGGATGCGTCCGTGGAAGTGCGGCCGCTTGCGTCGGCACCTGCCGACGCACCTGTGACGCAGCCCGCATCCTCCGTGGAACCCAGCGTCGCCGAACGGGAGCTCATGACGCGCCTGGCGATCGACCGCCTGGGGGCCGGTGCGGGGGAACCCATTGACGTCGATGTGGAGCCGGATGGCCGCATTGTCGTAACGCCCTACCGGTTGGGAGAACTGCGGGAGAGCCAGCTCCGAGCCAATTTGCAGGGCGTCGAGCGCGTCACCGTGCGGTCGCCGGAGGCATCGGAGCGGCAGGAGGAGGCTCCCGCGTCGCTGGCTGGCGCGGACCCGGCAATCGATGCGAGCAATGCGATCGCATCGCGCGCGCATCTGTTGAGCCAACTCGCGGAGCGCTTCCCTCCGGTGACGGAAGCTGAGCTGAGTCCGGCAGCGCGAAAAGATCTGCGTGAGATGCGGGTGCGCCACGCGCGCGCCTTAGAAGGCGACATCGACACGCTGGCACGAGTGCTGGCGCAAAACCGGCCTCTGCGGTTATCGGCGTCTGAGCTTCCCGATGGCGACCCGGTTCCCAAAGCGCTGCTGGAATCGGCCGTCGCGGTGAATCGGATGGTCACCAGTCTCTACGCCGAAAAGGCCGGCGAAGGGTCCGCCTGGCCGCGGCTGGGCGAGGAACTCGCGCGCCTGCGGTATCTCGCGCACCAGTATTCGCAGGAGGTGCAGCGTTGAGAATCGTTCTAGCCGCGATTCTCGGCTGCGCCTGCTCGCGGTGGCTTCCGGCCGCGGAACTGGGCCGCTTGGAGGGCACCGTGCGTGATGGGTCTCAGGCAGTGGTCCCCGGTACGCTCGTCTCCTCGATTCAGGAAGAGACTGGTTTCCAGTTTGTCGCCACCGCCAGCGGCAACGGGGAATTCCACCTCACCGTGCCCGCCGGCCACTACAACATCGCCGCCCGCCGGGTGGGGTTTCGCACGGTGTCTCGCCTGAGCGTGGCCGTGATTGCCGGCGCCACGCGGAAGGTCGACTTCGAATTGCAGCCGGGTTCGGTTTTCGAGACGATCACGGTCTCCGATTCGGTGACGCCGCAGGCTTTGACCGACTCCCGCGGGGACATCGTCGTGAGGCCGGACACCCTCGAGAAAGTGCCGAGCATCGACCGCACCGTCACGGGGCTCCTGCGCGAAGCGCCGGGTTTGCTCTTCACTCCGGCCAATGGGGGCGAACCCGGCCAAGCGTCCAGCCTGGGCGCGCGGCCGGACTCGAACAACTACCTGGTGGACGGATTGAGCGCGAACAACGCGGTCGCCGGCGGCGGATGGCCGAGTTTCCTGCCGTTAGCCTCGTTGCCAGCCATGTCAGCGTTGGGCACCACCCACGATCTTTCGGTCCGCGACGCCATCGAGGAAGTCATCATCGATCCCCAAGGTGTCGGAACGGGGACAAGCCAGGCGGCGGGCGCCATCATCATGGTCCACACGAAATCGGGGACCAATCAATTTCATGGTTCGGCATTTGGCATTTTGCGGCCGGGCGCATTCGATGCGAACGACTGGTTTGCCAACCGCAACGGCATGGGCGGCGGCGGCAACCTGCTGACCGACGCCGGCGCTTCCGCCGGTGGCCCTTTGGTGCGCGGCCGGACTTTTTTCTTCGCCGCGGCGGAGTTCCTGCACCTGCGGCAGGACTACTCCTGGGTTACCACGGTGCCGTCGATGGTGGAGCGCCTGCTGGCTCCGGCCCCCCTGCAGCCCTTTCTGGATCAGTTTCCTGCGCCTAATGGCCCGGCGTTGGACTTCGGAATCGCCGAATTGCGAGGCAGCAAGTCCTATCCAGGCGGCCTCGACGCGGGTTCCCTTCGGCTCGACCACCGCCTGCGGGCGCGGACCTGGGCCTTCTTGCGCGCCGCTGTCACACCCTCATGGAACGAACTCGGCTACGCTCAGGTGAATCTCTCCCAGTACCGCAACACGGTGGCCGCTCTCGGCGTTACTCACGAAGGCTCGCGCTGGACGCATACCACCCGCATCGGTTTCAGCCGTGCCGAGGCGGAAACCAAGCTGCTCGCCAATCCCGAGACCGCCGACTTCTATTCGGCTTTCCCCAGCATGGCGGCGGATTTCCTCAGCCTCAGCGTCGGCGGCGCCGGTTCCATCTCACTCGGCCAGAGCGGCAGCAACCGGCAGGACTCGATTGAGATCTCGCACACCGCCGCCCTGCGGATCGGCCATCACAACGTACAGGCGGGAGCGGACTACCAGCAATTGCAGCCGCTGCGCAACGGACCGGTCGCGGGGCTTATGATCGCGTTCAGCACATATAACGACCCCACCTATGGGCCGGCGGCGCCAGTTTGGGTAACCCAGTCGGAAGTGCCCCTGGATACGCTCCGCCTCAACCAGGCGTCGGGCTTCCTGCGCGATACGTGGAATGTCTCTGAGCGCCTCACCGTTGTGTTGGCTGTTCGCGCCGCCTGGCTCGGCGCTCCGCCGATTCCCGCTGCATCGTATCTTCATTCGGTCAACGAAACCAGCTCGTCGATCCAGTTCGCTCCGCTCGCAGCAGGGACGCCGCTCTGGCATCCAGCCATAGCGCCGAACCCGAGTGTCTCCCTCGCATGGCGTCCCGGCATAGGCGGCGGCATGGTACTGCGGGCCTCTTGGAGCGAGATTCACGACAACGGATCTCAAGTTGCCGCCACCTTATTAAACCCGGTGCCCGACTTTGCCTTACGAACGGTAGAGTCCACCTCGGCCTACTTTTCCCCGATGAACTCCGTTTCGCTGGGTTACGGTTTCTCCTCGGACCTGCGGCTGCCGGTTGCCAACCGTTGGTCGGCTTCCTTGGAGCGCGAGTTGCCGCGTCACGGCGTCCTTCAGGTTTCCTATTCCGGGATGTCCTCCGCCAACCTGCTGCGGATAGAAACCGCGATCAATCCCTCTCCCGATCTTCCCAACCTCGCGCAACTGTTGTTCGCCACCAGCCACGGGACGGCCGTCTACCATGGCTTGAATGCCGTTTACCGGCGCCCATTCGCCGGCGGGCTTCAGGGACAGGTCGCATACTCCTGGTCACACGCCATCGATACGGGATCGTCGGACTCTTCACTCTTCCTGATCGCCCCGGGTGTAAGTGCACAGAACGACCGCGGCGACTCCAGTTTCGACGCGCGCCAGACAGTAACCGCCGCGATCTTGTATACGACTCCCGCGCTGAGGCCTTTCCGCGGACTGTCGAGGGGCTGGGCCGTCGGCACGTTCTTCTATTCGCGGACCGCTTTCCCCGTGGACGTGCTTGCCTCGGAATCTCTCGAGGGTTTCGCCATCGCAAACCTGCGGCCTAACCTGGTGCCAGGCCTGCCGCTCTGGATTTCCAACGCGAACGTTGCCGGCGGCCGGCAGTTGAACCCGGCGGCATTCGCGCCAGCTTCCGCGGTCCCCGGCACTCTCGGCAGAGACACCGTACACGGGTTCGGCATGTGGGAGGCCGACTGCTCCGCCGGCCGCTCCTTCGCGTTGCGCGAGAAACTGCGTCTTACGTTCCGCGCGGAGGCGTACAACGTGTTCAACCATCCCCAGTTCGCGGACCCGATGCCCTATCTGAGTAACCCCATGTTCGGTCAATCGGGATCTTCTTTGAACCTGATGATGGGAAGCGGCAGCCCCATCAGCGGGCAATCCCCCGCATTTCAGATGGGTGGCCCCAGATCTTTGCAACTGTCCCTGCGCCTGGGCTTTTAGAGACAGGCGCCGTTTAACCGTTAATTATGAGGTGAGATTATTATGACTGTCAAAACGAACATCATACGACTGCTGATCTTAGGCCTGGCAATCGCCGGGACTGCTATCGGCCAACCAACCTTTATGCTGACGCAGCTTCCGAGTACGCTGCGTCCGAATGACCCCATCATGTGGGTGGGAGCTAACGGAGAGATGCTCGGCGAATCCATCGATCCGTCGACCGGCATTGCTCAGTGCGATAAGTACCAGAACGGGGTCTGGAGCGTGTTCTCGACTCCGGGTTACTCGTGCTACGTGTATGGAGCCAACAAGAGCGGGCAGTTCGTCGGCGTCCTCCAGGGGCCGACGTCCGAGACCGGCTTCCCGTATTACCCTTTCATCAACCTGGACGGCACCTTCACTCCCCTGCTGCCCGCGGGACCGGGGTCCGCAGCCAACTCGAACACGGGATGGGCAGGTGCCATCAACGATAGCGGCACCGTGACGGGCAACCTGCTGGTGCTCGGCCTCAGCGGAGGACTACAAAGCGGCGCCTGGATTTACTCGGGTGGACAGTACCGGATGCTGACTTCCGCCGGAACCTCGGGGAATGTCGTATACGGTTTGAATAACGCGGGAGTGGCCGTGGGTCTCGCCACTTTCGGCTCGGCCCTCCAGGCGGATCCGGCCGTTTTCAACCCGGATGGCACCATCCAGGACCTGGGCGACTTAGGCGGGACCGGCCCTTTTGTGGGCGGCGTCGCCTATGGCATTAATACGAGCGGCCAGATTACCGGCACTGCCAATACCGCAGCTCAGTATCCGGTCCCGACCGGCGGGACGGATGCAGTTTCCGGGGCCTTCCTCTACTCCGGCAAGAGCATGCAACAAATCCAAGTCCCCGGAGCGAACTTTTCGAGTGTGGGAAATGCGATCGATGACGCCGGCGACGTCCTCGGCAGTTATCAAAACGAGTACCCCGCCAGCTTTTTCTTGCCGCCGGACGGCTTCTTCTACTACCATGCCGGCATGATGTACCGGATGGATAACACGCTCATCCCGAATCTGCCTGTCGGAGCGACGGTCGCCACCGTAAGCTTCGTGGGGGGAAGCAATCAGATTCTGCTCGGGCTGACGCTATCCAGTCAGACCACCGAGTGGTTCCTGCTGACGCCCGTGGCCGATAGCAACGCGCAACCGGCCATCACCGCGGTAGTCAACGGCGCCAGTTTCGTGGCACCGATTTCGGCTGGGAGCTGGATCACCATCGAGGGGGCGAACCTGTCCACGATTACTCGTCTCTGGAATGTTTCCGATTTTGTGGGCGACAGCCTGCCGACGCAGCTCGACGGAGTTTCGGTGACCCTCAACGGCGTCGCGGCATACCCGTATTACATCAGCCCGACTCAACTCAACGTGCTCGCTCCGGACGGTCTCACTGCCGGCCCGGTGCAGGTGCAAGTGATGAATCCGCAAGGAACCAGCAACGTGTTCACGGTGAATGCGAGCGGCGAGACACCGGCGTTCTTCCTCTTCGGCACTAAGTACGCGGCCGCGGAACACGCGAACGGTGCTCCCATCGGACCGGCGGCGCTCGGCGGAAACTTCACGCCCGCTAAACCCGGCGAAACCGTCCAGTTGTATGGCACTGGTTTCGGTCCGATGAGCCCCTTTAGTTCGTCGGGCCAGATCCTCCCCGCACCGGCGCCGTTGGCGAATGCGGATAACGTCACGGTCACGATTGGGGGCCAGCCTGCCGTCGTCACTTACGCCGGCGTGGTCGGCAGCGGCCTGGACCAGTTGAATGTCACCGTGCCGGCGAGTTTGCCGAATGGCGACGCGCAGATTGTGGCGACCGTCAACGGCCTCAGTACGCAAACTGGCTTAGCCGTCACCGTGCAGCAGTGACGCGATGTGAGGCAGGATGGCACGCTGCGGCAGGTGGGCAACCCGCCACCTGATTTGCAACGCGGCTGAGCCGATTGTCAATCGGCTGCAAGGATGCCACCCTGCCTCACAAGCCAGTACTTCTACCGGCTCGTCGCAAAAGCCTGTCGATGCCCGCGCTCGCCCATCGTCAAACCCAATTGATCGACCAACCCGCTCTTCACCGGCAGCGGCTTGGCAGCCTTCACAGCGGCGCCCGGAAGGTCGAGCGACAGGTGCTGGTCGCGCCGCCGCTCGATTTACTCGCAAGCTTACTTTGCCGGGGAGTCGGACCCAGTGGAGTCGGACAGGACATGAAGCGTGCGGAGCCACGTTTCCACGCTGAGGGGCCACGTCGTGACCGGGAGTGCGGTATGGCGCAGGCCGTAACCGTGTCCGCCCTCGGCATAAATGTGCAGCTCCGCCGGAACCTTCGCATTCTTTAGCGCGAGGAAATAGACCACAGCGTTCTCGACATGGACGGGGTCGTCCTCGGCCTGAACGATAAACGAAGGCGGGGTTTGGTCAGTCACGTGAATGTCGGTATTGGGCGCGAAGTTTTTCTCCGCGAGTGCCAGATAGCCCGGATAGACGATTACCGCGAAGTCGGGGCGGCAACTTAGTCCATCCGCGGTGTCAATCGGATCATAGAGTCGGTGGTCAAAGTGGGTACTGAGCGCGGCTGCAAGGTGGGCGCCGGCGGAAAAGCCAAGGACCCCGATTCGGTGTGGATCTATATGCCACTCGCTCGAGTGAGAGCGAACGATCCCGAGAGCGCGCTGCGCATCCTGCAGTGCAGCGGAAGACTTGGGGTAAGGCCCGGAGTCGGGCACGCGGTATTTCACCAGGATGCAGGCGATGCCTACGGAATTGAGCCAGTCGCACACCTCGGTTCCTTCGAGGTCAATGGCCAGGATGCGGTAACCGCCGCCCGGAAAGACAACCACGGCGGCGCCCGTGTTCTTGTCCCGTGCAGGGTAGAGGGTGAGGCTGGGACTTGAAACGTTGCCGAGACGGATGAGCGGCTTGCCCGCGATGAGGTTATCTTTCGCAGTTGTGGTATCGGCCTCCGGCACCGAATTCGGTGGGGCACCCGGCGCCCCGTTGGGCCAGAGAGGCAGGGTCAGATGCCCGGCAGTAGGCTGCCAGGCAGGCGTTTCGGCGAACAAACTGGCGGAGCCGCCGACAAGGGTGGCGAGAATCAGCAGACGAATGCGCATGATCGGGACCTTTGGATTCGCGTTCACAGCAATGATCGCAGCCTCGGGGGGCCTGACGCAAGGCAGCGAAACCGAGAAATGCGGCTCCAAGATGGCCGCCGTAGTCTCACGCCCTCGCCCACGAGCACAGCTTGGTTGCAACTCGCTCGAAATGCCGTCCGCTGTCCCAGCTTCAGCGTGATAGACTGAGCACCGACCGTTGGAAGGGGATTGAAAACCATGAACCAACCTGCAGAAGCGCCCGGCATCGAGCACGTGTTCGTCTTGATGCTGGAGAACCGCTCATTCGACCATTTATTAGGATTTTCCGGTATAACCGGCGTCGATGCCGTCACGGAAGCGCCAACGAAGATCAACGGTCTGATCGGGACCGAATCAAATAGTTTCAATGGCCAGACATACGTGGTCTCGTCCGGCGCCGATTACCGAATGCCGACTGACCCGGGCCACGAATTCCCCGACGTGCTGCGCCAGCTCTGCGGGCCGGCCGCGACCTATCAATCTGGCGGGCCGTATCCGCCCATCGACAACAGTGGATTCGTCGCCTCATACGTTGCCAGTGGCGGCCAAGATCCCGGCGAGATCATGAAGTGTTACCTGCCGCAACAGTTGCCCGTGCAGGACGCTCTCGCCCGCGAATTCGTGGTTTGCGACAACTGGCACGCATCCATGCCCGGCCCCACTTGGCCCAACCGAATGTTCGTCCACGCCGCATCGTCGCGGGGTCTCGATCACAGTCCAACAACCGCGGAAATTGCCGAATGGGAGGCTATCGACGGATTGTCCTTCCGGAATGGCACGATTTTTGACGCGCTCCAGACGAAAGGCATTCAGCGGCGACTGTATGGCGGCGACGACTTCCCGATTGTCGCCGCACTCAAAGGTATCCACCTCGACGATATCCGGCATTACAGCGACTTTGCCGCTGATCTCGCCCAGGCGGACTATCCGGATGGTTATATCTTCATCGAACCGAGTTACGACGTACTACACGATTACAAAGACGGCACCTCTCAACATCCCTTGGCGGATGCGACTCGTGGCGAGGCTCTGATCAAGGCGACCTATGAGGCGATCCGCAACTCCGCTGTCTGGGAAAGCAGCCTCCTGATCGTCACGTGGGATGAGCCCGGCGGCTTTTACGACCACGTAAGTCCGCCCGAGGCCCCGGCGCCCGGCGACACCGAGCCCGGCGCCGAGTACAACCAATACGGCTTCACATTCCAGCGGTATGGCCCCCGCGTTCCGGCCATCGTGGTCTCGCCGCTCATCCCGAAAAACCTCATCGATCACCGGATCTACGATCATGCTTCCATTCCGGCAACACTGGAGGCCCTTTGGGGGCTGAATCCCATGACGGCGCGCGACGCGAGGGCCAATCGCCTGGATTCCCTGGTCACACTTCGCGCGGCGAGAAACGATGCCCCGGCGAAGCTGCCTGTGCCAGCCAATTCCGGAGGCGCATTACCGGCGTTTCGCGCGCCGTCAAAGGCTGTCGATCAGACTCCTGCGAGCCATCCGGACGAAGACGTAAACAAGGGGAACCTCCCAGCGGTGCTGCACTCCGCGATGGGGCAGGATCTCGCCATCTCACCCGATCGGCGCCCTGCGATCGTCGCGCGAGTCGCCTCCATAAAAACGCGGACTGAGGCAATGCAGTATCTTGCCGATGTTCAGGAGAAAGTGAGAGAGTACCGAGGCGAATCTGCGGGTCAGAAATGAGCTAAGTGAACTCGCGGCCTCACCCCCGGGGCAGGAGCAAAGACGCCGAAGGTGGGAAGTCCTCTTCAAATTAAGCAAGAGCGAGTACAGCGCTTTTCTTTCCGGCCTGGAACGCGTCACCGGAAAGAAAGCCGCCGACACCAGCCAGATCTATTCCGGCTCTGAGCCGTCAATACCAACAGAAAACAGACGGGTTCCAGGCTGTTTCTTGGAGAGTTTGATTTCAATCGCCGCAACGGTGAGCCAGTCCTAGTGGACTGTCGTCCTGTCACGGGATTGCGGTAACGAATAAAGATGTTGGCAGCCGCGGGTTGCGTCTCACCTTGGAGGCCGGTGTAGCACACGCAAAGTTCGCGGCATCGTCCGTACTGCCAAGCCCCTCCCATCGGGCCACCGCGGGATACGCGCACAATGGCCGAGTGCGCAGCACGCCGGTGGTGGGATCGAGATCGGTGTTGTACCTGGTCGCTATGATTCGCTCTGGAGCGGTGCCTTGCTCCACCCAGAGTTCCAGAGCCGACTCCAGGTCGTGTTGCGGGTCGCCCTGGTCGAAACCGTTCTGACCGAAGCTGTCTGGCCCCGGCCCGTACTCGCAGTGCTGCATGCCGGGCGCGAGAAACAAGCGGATGAATGACGGACCGCGGATTCGGCCCAGCTTCGCGACTACGCTTTCGTAATAATTGATCGTGCTTTCGGCGGCGATCGCGGGATCGCTCCAGCCGTGAAAGAGAATGAGCTTGCCGCCGCGCTCGCGAAATGCCGTCAAGTCCGGATCTATCGCGTTCAGTGTCGCGCCAGTCGCTGCGTCCGCGGCAGCCACGTCGCTGTCGATATTGAACGCGTTGGGATTCCATGCCAGGTTGCCGTAAACCATGTTCACGAAGTAGTAGTATCCGAAGCCAAACAACGCGCCCGTGCCCTGCGTAGGCCCGGTGACCCACAACGACCAGCCATTGGCGCCCGTCTGCCCACCCACCGGGTAGCCGGGAAAGACCTGGACGCCAGCGGAGTTCACCGGCCCGGCGTAGAGAGCCTTCAACGTTCCGATCTCAGGCGAAGTGAGGCAGGCGTCGGTTTCGGCGCCCTGGCAAAGCAGGCTCGATGGGTCGAAGTTGCATTTCCGCGGGTCGTCGATCACGCCATCCACCACGCCATCCAGACCGTCGCACGCCGCCAGTGCGGCCGCTTCGATCGCGGGCAGCTTCGAGGGCGGGAGATAACTCACCGCCAGCGCCTGGTTGTCCCAGACTCCTGTCGAGAATAGGTGCGTCATGAAGTTCGCCGAATCGCCGGCGATAATTCCGTCGTAGTCGGCCGGGTAGCGCTGGGCCTCCATCAGCGCCTGCCGTCCGCCGTTCGAACAGCCATTGAAATACGAGTGGTTGGGACCTTGCCCATAGAACGCGGCCACAATGGCCTGGCCCGTCTGCGCCGTTTCGTGAATCGCGCGATAGCCGTAATCAATGACCTTCTCCGGATGCCCCAGGGCCCAACTCGCGTCCAGCACACCCAGCGAACCCGCCGTGTGACCCGTGTCGGTGGAGGCCGCGGCATAGTCATGACTGAGCGCATCGCCCATTTTGCCGTAATTGATCGATCCGCCGAATCCGCCGTTGTCGGCGCCGGCAAACTTCCCGTTCCATCCCGAGGCTGGCATCCAGACCTCGAATTGGATCTTCGAGTCGGCGGTTGGCTGGATCGATCCGGCCACGCGGCAGAATGCGGGCAGACTTGAGAAGGCCGTGCCGTCCGGAGCCGTATACGGGCCAGCCGGTACCGAGACTGCGATCGTGATGGTCGTGTCGGGGAGAGAGAAGTTTGCTAATCCTTCGCAAGTCGACGCCGCGAGCAGGCGGCCCATGCCCATCAAGCTGACGGCAAGGACCTGACCCTTAGTCATCCTGGCCGATCAGTTTACCACGAAGGTGTTCCGTACGCAGCCTCATGACGCACCCCACTGTCGCAGGCTCTTCAACTGGCGTTATTTCGAGTTATCGGTAGGCGTTCTGGCGGCCTAGCACGCTGCCACTTGGCTGATTTCCGCTTTCAAGGCTGTGCGTATGGATCCCGGCCGGCCCCATGACATCTGTCATATCCAAGTCGTGACAATCTCCACTGGTGGGGAGTTCCGCGCTGCCGCACCATGTTACTGGAGGTGGAAACATGCCGGTTGCGGAATTGCGGCGAGTTACCAAACGGTACGGAGCGATTGAAGCGCTGCGGGGAATCGATTTGAGAATCGACCGCGGCGAACTGCTGGCCCTGTTGGGACCGAATGGCGCGGGGAAAACCACGGCGGTGCGGATCCTGCTGGGGCTGGCGAAAGCCGACTCGGGGACGGCGGCGGTATTCGGCTGCCCGCCGGCCAGCCAGGAAGCCAAGCTGCGGCGGGGAGCGCTGCTGCAGGTGGCGAAAGTGCCGGAGACGCTGCGGGTGCGCGAGCACATCGAGCTGTTTTCGAGTTATTACCCGAAACCGCTGGCGCTTTCCGAGACGATTCGGGCCGCGGGATTGGGCGGCGTGGAAAACCGCCTGTTCGGCGACCTTTCGGGAGGGCAGAAACAGCGCGTGCTATTTGCGCTGGCAATCTGCGGGAATCCCGACCTGTTGTTTCTCGACGAGCCCACGGTGGGACTCGACGTGGAGGCGCGGCGCGCGCTGTGGGGACACATCCGCGGGTTCGTCGGGCGCGGCGGCAGCGTGCTGCTTACGACGCATCACATGGAGGAAGCCGACGCGCTGGCGAATCGCGTGGCGGTGATCAACCAGGGGCGGATCATTGCGGAAGGGACGCCGGCGGACATCAAAGCACGAACCGCGCAGACCGGGCTCGAAGATGCGTTCCTGGAACTATTGAAAGAAGATGCGATGGAGGAGGTGGCCTGACCATGACACACGTTTACTGGATGGAAGCCAAGTGCGAGTTCCTGAAGCTGCTCCGTATGCGAGTCTACTCGCTGTCGACGGTGCTGTTTCCGCTGATGTTTTACTGCTTCTTCGGCCTGGCGATGGGCCGCAGCCCACAGCCGGGAGCGGCCATGCCGATGGCGCGCTACCTGCTCGCGACGTACGGGGCGTTCGCCGTGGTGGGGGCGACGCTGTACGCGTTTGGCATCGGAATCGCGGTGGAGCGCGGCCTGGGATGGCTGCAGGTGAAGCGCGCCAGCCCGATGCCGCCGGCGGCGTACCTGGTGGCGAAAGGGGCCGTTTCGCTCGCGTTCGGCGCGATTGTGGTGACGCTGCTGTTCACGCTGGGGGCCGCGTTTGGCGGCGTGCGGATGCCGTTGGGACAATGGCTGGCGTTGGGCGGGACGTTGATCGCGGGGGCGGTGCCCTTCTGCGCGCTCGGGCTGGCCATCGGCAACTTCGCCGGGCCGAACTCGGCGCCGGCCACCGTCAACATGATTTATATGCCGATGGCGTTCTGCGCGGGTCTGTGGATTCCGCTCCAGTTCCTGCCCAGCGTAATGCGGCAGGCCGCGCCCTTCCTGCCGACTTACCATTTCGCGCAGCTCGCGCTCGGCGTGCTGCACGCGCCGGTACAAGGCACTATCATGGAACACGTCGGGGCGCTCGCTGCGTTCACGATGATCTTCGCGGGAATTGCGTGGATTGGGGATTCGCGCGAACAAGAGAAAGTATACGGGTAGGACATGATGCGGCTGCTGCCGAAGGAACTGGACTGGACGCCCTATGTTTGGCTGATCTACCTGGTGTATTACGCGCTGGCGCCGTGGCTCTATCCCGCTTCCGCGTGGGAACGGGCGGTCACAGTGCCCGCCACTCTGGTCGCGCTGGCCCTGTACTTTTGGGGTTACTGGCTGAAAGGCCGGCGCACCCTGTGGGTGGTTGGCGGTTTTGTGGCCCTGGGCGTGATGCTGATTCCGGGCAACCCGGCGGCCTCGGTGTTCTTCGTGTATGGCGCGAGTTTCCTGGGGAAGGCCTTCGAGCCGGCTACGGCTTACCGCTACCTGGGCGGCATCCTCGCCATCGCCGGCGCCGAGGCGGCGATCCTCCGCCTGCCGCCCTACAGTTGGATTCCGGCGTTGGTCTTCTCGCTGCTAGTGGGTGCGTTGGTGATTCAGCAGTGTTGGAAGAGGCGCATGACGGAAAGGTTGCTGCTGGCGCAGGACGAGGCTCAGCATATGGCGCGGGTAGCGGAGCGCGAACGAATCGGGCGCGACCTGCACGATCTGCTGGGGCACACTCTTTCGGTGATCGTTCTGAAATCGGAGCTGGCCTCGAAGCTGGCGGCGAGCGACCCCGAGCGCGCGGCAAAGGAAATCCGCGAAGTGGAGCAGATCTCGCGCGAGGCGCTGGCGGAGGTTCGCAGCGCGGTGCAGGGCTACCGTTCCGGCGGGATCGACCGCGAAGTGACCGAGGCGCGCCGCACGCTGGAGACGGCGGGCATTCGGATGGAAGCCGCCATCCGGACACCGCGGCTCTCGCCGGCGCAGGAGGGCGTCCTCGCCATGGCGCTGCGCGAAGCGGTCACCAACGTGGTGCGGCATGCACAGGCCACGGTTTGCCGGTTGAGCCTGCAACAGCACGGAACCTGGTGCGAGCTCGAGGTGGCCGATAACGGGCGCGGCGGCGCCAGCGAAGAGGGGAACGGGCTGAGCGGGATGCGCGAGCGTGTGGAAGCGCTGGGTGGCGTGCTGGAGCGCAATGGGAGCGCCGGAACGCTGCTGCGCATTCGGGTGCCGGTATGAGCATCCGGGTGGTGATCGCGGAGGATCAGGCGATGGTGCGCGGCGCGCTGGCGGCGCTGCTCGCGATCGATACCGGCATCGAGGTGGCCGGCGAGGCGCAGAACGGGCGCGAAGCGCTGGAAGTGGTTGTAAAGCTGCTGCCGGATGTGCTGCTCACCGATATCGAAATGCCGGAGCTCACCGGCCTGGAACTGGCGGCCGAAATCCAGCGGCGGAAACTGCCGGTGCGGGTCGCGATCCTCACCACCTTCGCCCGCGCGGGATATCTGCGGCGGGCGCTGGAGGCGGGCGTTTCCGGATACCTGCTCAAGGATGCGCCCTCGTCGATGCTGGCGGACGCCATTCGCCGCATCAAGGCCGGTGCGCGCGTGATCGACCCGGAACTGGCGGCCGAGGTGTGGACCGAAGCCGACCCGCTCACCGATCGCGAACGTCAGGTGCTGCGCTATGCCGGCGAGGGCGCGGCCGGCGCCGAGATTGCGGAGCGATTGAACCTATCGGAGGGGACGGTTCGAAACTACCTGTCGGAAGCCATCAGCAAGCTGGGTGCGTCGAATCGCACCGAAGCGGCGCGGATTGCGCGGCAGAAGGGCTGGCTGTAGCAGATATGCCGGTAATTCGACCTTGTTCGCGGTGAGGCGCGCGGTCCACGGCCGGACCGTTATCGCGCCATATCGGTAGCTGTCACTGGGAGCTTTGATCCGCCGCGCGGCAGTCTGCATTTCGCCTGTGCTGAAATTAGGACCATCGGGAATTCGGGTCCAGATTCTGCACCGCGCCGGCGGCGTTACGGCACGCCGGGCGTCGGCAAGAGTGCCGACGCGGCACGCAGGAGTGCGTGCGCCACGAGGGCGCGGCAGGGCTTGCGGTAGGTGCATGACCGCTCCCTATGGTCACGGCTCCGATATGCTTGGTCGCGAGTCGGATGCGGCCGGCTTTAGGTGGTGGCGCGCTTGGCGACGGCGTTGGTGGTCCGGGTGTTGCCATCGCGGCCAGGCCTGCTGATTTCGATTTTCAGGCTGTCGCCGTCGAGGGTTCCCTTATAGGTGGTCACGAAACTGTTGCCGTTGAACTCGCGCTTCACCGCGAAGCTGATGTTGTTGCCATCGACCTTGCCATCCGATATCGCGGTCTCCATGGCGTTGCCGTCCCGGCCCGGCTGGCTCAGAGTGCCGGTGAGCGAGGCACCATCGATTTTCAGGTTCAGGGTCACCTGCATGGTGCCGCCGCGGCCCTGCTGTTCAAAGGTCCATTTACCGCTGGCGTCGGCAGCCATGAGGCACACCGTCACTGCCAGCAAAATCGTCGTTACAAAGAGCAGCTTTTTGATCATAGTAACTGGCTAGGCGTCGGGGGAGGGGCGAATGTTACCGGGTGAATGTTACCGGGTGGTTGCGCGACAGGAAAACAAAGGGCAAGTTAGACCAATTGCCGAAAAGGCCCAAGAGAATTCTGGTGCCACGGATGAACACAGATGAACACGGATAAGCCGGTTCTTTTGAATCGGTGGTCATCCGTGTTTATCTGTGCGTGTTGTGTTTTGGTGTTGTTCGGCAAGCTCTGGAGGCATGTGGGCAAGCTAAAGCATGCCCTACCAATAGGCGTGGGGCTGGTAGAATGGTGCGTTGCCGGAACTGGTCGCGACCGTAGTTGTCCCCACGCTGGCTGCCGATCGAAGACTGCTGGAATGCCTGGAATCGCTCGCGAAACAGACGCGGCGCGACTTTGACGTGATCGTGGTGGATAACAGCGGGCGCGGCTTGGTGCGGCTCCAGGACGTGCCGGGGCGCCAGGCGGCGCCGCCGGAGATCCGCGTCATCGAAAACAGCCGCAACGTGGGGTTCGGGGCGGCGGTCAACCAGGGGCTGCTGGCATCGGGCGCGCGGTATCTGGCCACGTTGAACGACGACGCGGTGGCGCACCCAGGGTGGCTGGAGGCGCTGGTTGGCGCGCTCGACCACCGGCCGGACGCGGGGATGTGCGCGTCGCAGGTGCGGCTTTACGGCGAAAACCGGCTGGATTCGGCCGGCATGCTTTTGGCGCGCGACGGCAGCAGCAAGCAGCGTGGGCACGGGAAAGCGCCGGAGGATTTTCCGGTGGAAGAAGAGGTGCTGTTGCCGAGCGGGTCGGCGGCGCTGTACCGGCGGGCGATGATCGAGGAGATTGGAGACTTCGACGAACATTTCTTCCTGTATTGCGAGGACACGGATCTCGGCCTGCGCGCGCGGTGGCGAGGATGGAAGTGCGTGTATTCGCCGCTGGCGGTGGTGGAGCATCACTATTCGCACTCGGCGGGGGAGGCGTCGCCGTTGAAGGCCTACCTGGTGGAGCGCAACCGTCTGTTCGTGCTGGCGAAGAACTTTCCGGCGCGGATGCTGCTGGCGGCGCCATTCGCGGCGGCAGCGCGATATTTCTGGCACTTCCTGTACCTGGCGCAAGGGCGCGGCAGCGCAGCGCGGTTTCGCGCCGGGGGACACAACGGCGCGCGCATGCTGTGGTACGTGATTCAGGCGCACGGAGCGCTATTGCGGAATGGGCGATGGTTGTGGCGGGAACGCAGGCGGATCGAGCGCGGTGCGCGCATCACGCCCGCCGTGTTTTGCCACCTGGCGCGCGCGGGCGGGATCGGCGCCCGGCGGGTGGCGGAGCAATGACCATCGAGGCGCCCGGACCCGGCTCGCTGCTGGTGATCGTTCCGGCTTACAACGAACAGGGCGCGGTGGGCGATGTGGTGCGCGAACTGGAGCAGCAGGTGCCCGGCGTTCCGGTGCTGGTGATCGACGATTGTTCGGTGGATGCGACGGTAGAGGTGGCGCGCGCGGCGGGCGCCCGCATTCTTCCCCTGCCGCACCACCTCGGCTTGGGCGGAGCGGTGCAGGCCGGATATAAGCTGGCCTTCGAGCTGGGTTTCGAATACGTGATTCGGGTGGATGGCGACGGGCAGCACGACCCGCGCGACATTCCGCGAATCCTGGACAAGCTGAAAGAATCCGGCGCGGAGATGGTGATTGGCGCGCGCATGGACGCGGATCGCACGCGGCGGATGCGGACGCTGGGCGCGCGTTTCTTCCGCGTGGTGCTGCGCCCGATTCTGGGCAAAACGGTGAACGATCCGACCTCCGGCTTCGTGGGCGTCAACCGGCGCGCGCTGGCGTTATTCAGCGCCAGCTTTCCGCTGGAATACCCGGAGATCGAGGCGCTGGTGGTGTTACAGCGCAGGCGGTTCCGTTTCGAAGAGGTGCCGTGCCATATGCGTCCGCGCAGGACCGGCCGTTCCTCGATCAACGGGCTCAAGCCTCTTTCCTATATCGTTCACGTGCTGCTGGGCGTTTTTGTGAACATACTGAGATATGACGGCCGGTGGCGGCGACGGCTCCGGCTGGGCCGGAATTCGGACTCGAGCGCCGGCGGCGGAGGGTAGATGGATCGTTTGTTGCACGTCAGCGCGGGCGTTTCCCTGCTGCTGCTGGTGATGGTGCTGATTTCGGTGCGGCGCGCGCATATCCGGGTGGAGTATTCGGTCACCTGGCTGGTGGCGGCGAGTGCGATGCTGGCGCTGTCGCTGGCGCGGCCGGTGCTCGAATACATTCGCCACCTGCTCGGGCTGCCGGACACGCCACTGGCGATATTCCTGCTGGCGGGAGCGGTTTTCCTATTGGTGTTCTTCCGCTTCACGCTCATCATTTCGCGCCTGCGCGACGACAACATCGCGCTGGCGCAACGGGTAGCCATCCTCGAATACCATCTCCACACGATCGCTCGCCATGAAAGCTAAGGCCGAGCGAAAAAAACGCGCCGCGGCTCCGCCCAAAACCGTCGCCCCGCGCCGCGACTGGCGCCCTTACCTGGCGGCCGGCGCAGCACTGCTGGCGGCGATCTGGGCTTATGCTCCGGTGATGAACGGGGCTTTTCTGTTCGACGACACGGCGCTCCCGTTCGCGCTGCCCGCTCCGTCGGCGTCTTTCCTGGACTGGATTCGCGGCGTGCGCCCGGTGCTGATGGCCAGCTATTGGATGAACACGAGGCTCTCCGGCGACGACCCGTTTTCGTATCACGTGGTCAGTTTGACGATCCACCTGGCCGCGGCGGGACTGGTGTTTCTGATCGTGCGCCGGCTGCTCGAGTGGTCGCAGGCGCCGGCGGCGCGCCGCACGCTGCTGGCGGCCTTCGCCGGAGGCTTGTTTCTGCTGCACCCCATGCAGACCGAGGCGGTGGCCTACCTGGCCGGCCGCTCCGAGGCGCTCAGCGTGATGCTGGTGCTGGCCGCCTACGCGGCGTTCCTTTACCGCCGCCGGGCAGCCATCACGTGGGGAAGCATGCTGCTGGTATTGGCGCTGTTCGGCCTGGCGGTGCTTTCCAAGGAGCACACCATCGTGCTGCCGGCGCTGTTGCTGCTTACCGACTTCTGGTGGAACCCGGGCTTTTCCTTCCGCGGCGCGCGCGCCAACTGGCGGTTGTACGCCCCGCTGGTGCTGGGCGCGGCCGGCGCGGTGGCGCTTTTCTGGAAGGTGATCCTGTACTCGCCGAGCGCGGGCTTCAGCTTGCGTGGCGTGAGCTGGTATCAGTATTTGTTTACCCAAGGGCGGGCATTGTTCGTCTACCCGGCCGAGTTCCTGTTGCCGGTGCGGCTGACCGCCGATTGGGACTTTCCGGTTTCCCAAAACGTTTTCGATCACGGCGCCATTTTCGGTCTGATCGCGCTGGTGGCGCTGGCCGCCGCCGCGTGGCATTACCGCCGGAGGTTTCCGCTGGCGTGCTTCGGTTTCTTCGCCTACCTGGTGCTGATGTCGCCGACCTCGTCGATCCTGCCGATTGCGGACCCGTTGGCGGAGCGGCGCCTGTACCTGGGGATGTTGGGATTGCTGCTGATCGTAGTCGACCTGGCGGGGCGCATCCGCACGGACTCGAGGAAACTGGCCGCGGCATTCGTCGCCTTGCTGCTGGTGGCCGCGGCGGTCACGCACGCGCGCGCGGCAGTTTGGGCGGATCCGGTCGCGCTGTGGCAGGACACGGCGGCCAAATCGCCGCACAAGCGGCGCGTGCTGTTTCAACTGGCGAGCGCATACGCCGACGCGGGCCGCTGCCAGGACGCGGTCGAGGAATACCAGAAGGTCGCGCAGGAGTGGCCACCCAATTACGACCTGCTGGTGGACTGGGGGCTGGCCTACGATTGCGTGAACCAGCCGGAGCTGGCGCTCGAAAAACTGCGCCAGGCCGCGACCATGGAAACGACCGCGCACGTGTACTCGCAGATCGCCATGGTATACGGAAAGCGCAGCCGCTGGGCCGAAGCGCTGGATGCCCTGGCATTCGCCGAAAGACTCGATCCGAACTTCGCCACTACCTATATGTACAAAGGCGACATTCATCTTTCTCTGAATCGCCCGGCCGAGGCCGTGGCGGACTATCAGCGGGCGCTGGCGCTACAGCCCTCGCTCGAGGTGGTGCGGCAGAAACTGGCCGACGCGCAGGCACGCGTGGGACGTTGACATGCAGCCCTTGACGATTGGCGTCAACGCGTTGTACCTACTTCCCGGCGGCGTGGGCGGCACCGAGATCTATTTGCGCGGCCTGCTGGCGGGGCTGGCCGAGATCGACCCGGTGAATCGCTACGTGATCTTCACCAACCGCGAGACCGGTCCCGAGCTGGCGCCTGCGCGGCCCAACTTTCGCGTGGTGCAGCAAGCGGTGCGCGCCCGGTCGCGGCCGCGGCGGATTATCTGGGAGCAAACCGTGCTGGCGCTGGAAGCGGCGCGGCGCGGCCTGGACGTGATGTGGAACCCGGGATTCACCGCGCCGCTGTTCGCCCCCTGCCCGCAAGTCACCATGTTCCACGACTTGCAGCACAAGCGGCATCCCGAGAACTTCCGCTGGTTCGATCTGCCGGTCTGGCAATTCTTCCTCTTCTGGTCGGCGCACGTTTCGCGGCTGCTGCTGGCTCCTTCGCAAGCTACCGCGGGCGATTTGACGCGCTACTACCGGCTGCCGGAAGGCAAGGTCCGAGTGGCGCAGCATGGCGTGGACTCGGCTTTCTTCGGGATCGCCGGGCGGCGCCAGCCGGAGCGCTTCCTGCTGGCCGTTTCCACCTTGCATCCGCACAAGAACCTGGATGCGTTGCTGCGCGCCTTTGCGGTTTTCCGCCAGCGCCATGCCGACTTCCGCCTGGTGGTGAGCGGCCTGCACGGATTCTCCGCCGGCTACTTGCACAACCTGCGCGAGGCGCTGGGGCTCGGCGGTGCGGTGGATTTTCCCGGCTGGATTCCGCGCGAGGAGTTGTACGGCCTGTTCTCGCGCGCCTGGGCGTTCGTCTATCCGTCGCTGTTCGAGGGCTTCGGCCTGCCGGTCCTGGAAGCGCTGGCCGCGGGAGTGCCGACGGCGTGCTCGGCAATCGATCCGCTCAATTCCATCGCCGGCGAGGCTGCCCTGCGATTCGATCCGCGCGACCAGGAATCGCTGCTGGCAGCCATGTACCGCATCACCGAGGATGACGAGTTGCGGCGCACACTCGCCGTCGCCGGCCCGGCCCGCGCCGCCCACTTCTCCTGGCGCTTCACCGCGCAGACCACGCTCGAAGCGCTGGAAGACGCAGCGAAGGGGTAGGAACCCTGTATGCTGGTATCGGGAAGTGGTGCCATGAGCCCCCTCGAAAAGATGAGCGACGAAGACTTTGAGCGTCATGCGCTGGCGGTTTTGCAGCGCGAGCTTGGACTGGACGGTCTAGCTCGCTTCCTCCGCCTGTATCGATCCGGCTCTGGCGACTACACCCGCGATCGCCACCGCTGGCTGGAAGGCGCCACCGTACATGAAATTATGGCCGAAGTGGAGCGCCTGGACAAGCCCGCCGCTTAACCGCCACATTACCGTTCGACCCGCGCGATCAGGAATCGCTGTTGGCAGCCATGTATCGCATCACCGAGGATGACGAGTTGCGGCGCACGCTGGCCGTCGCCGGCCCGGCCCGCGCGGCTCACTTCTCCTGGCGCTTCACGGCGCAGACCACGCTCGAAGCGCCGCGAGCCCTCATCTGCGAGAACTGCCTCCGGGTATGCGCCAGCACGATCGAAGAGAGATCGACGTAACGCTGCGGAGCAAAGTTGCCCGCTCGGGCAGCGTGGTGCGCTACGTAGCCTTCAGCGTTTCACGAAGGGTAGGTTTCGGGACTGCCTTCAGCGGCCCGGAAGATTACGCGGCCGGTTCGAGAGGTGTGAATCCTCCGCGGCGGAGCGGGGTTTGCCCCAACGCGGGCTAGCGAAAGCCCTCGGTTGTGCAGCGTAGCGCCTCGCTATACACTAGTAGCAGGCGACGGTTTGATCGAGACTATCAGGCACAAGGGCTTGCGGCGGTTGTATGAAAAGAACGACCGCAGCGGAATCCGGGCCGATCTCGTGGAGAAGGTGCGGAAGATTCTTTCGGGGCTGGAAGCCGCCAACGGTCCGGAAGACATGGCACTGCCATTGTTTCGGTTTCACTCGTTGACTGGCGACCGGCGCGGCACCTACGCGGTGACGGTCAAGGCCAATTGGCGCGTTACATTCCGCTTTCACGACGGGGCCGCGCGCGATGTGAATTTGGAGGACTATCACTAGAGCCCGGAAAGCGGGTACATAGGAGTACAGGTCATGCCAATGAAGAATCCCAATCACCCCGGCGACATTATCCGGGATTGCCTGGACGAGCTGGGTGTCAACGTGACGGACGGGGCTAAGGCGCTGGGCGTGACCCGTTCGGCGCTGTCGCGTCTCATCAACCGTAAGGCGGGCGTGTCCGCCGAAATGGCCGTGCGGCTCGAAAAGGCCGTTGGCAGCACTGCGGGATTTTGGCTTCGCTTGCAACTCAACTACGACTTGGCGCGCGTACAGGCGCGGAGCGGAGAGATTCGCGCCCGTCGCCTCGGCACGCCGGCACGACTCGCGTCGTAAACCGGCGGCCTGCCCCCGCCGCGACCCGCGCGATGGTACTCTGTCGCGCATGAGACCGGATCTCTACACGAAAGCCACTCTCACCATCGTCGCCTTCTTGCTTGTTGTCCCGCTATGAAAGACACGAGATGCGCCCTGGTTGGGCGACTGCGGAACATTTGGCCGGCCACCGAGGCGATCCACTTGGACGGATAGTCGCCATGTCGTACTTTGGCCCGGCTGGAGGGACAGCAGAGCACGGGAACCGGCGACAAGAAACGATCGCCTATCCCACCACTTCAGTGGCCTCTCACGCCCCCAGCCGCCCGGTCAGCGTTACCAGCGAATCCGGCGGGAGGTGGATGCGGGCGGCGCGGCCGTGCGCCTCGATCACCGCGTCTTTTTCCGCGCCCTGGTTCGCCAGCACGATCACCGCGCCGCCATCGGGATTGACGAACGCCACGTGGCTCACTTTTTCGATTTCGCCCTGCGAAGCGATTCGCCTGGCGCCGCGCCGGATGGCGCTCGAATAGTGCGCCAGCGCCCAGTACTGGCCACTGCGCGTGATGGCTTTGGTAACGGAATCGATCTGCACCATGCCGCCGCAGGGGAACGGGCCGATGTTGGGTTTTCCCTTTTCGTCGAGCGCGAGATTCCAGCCGATGATCGAGCGCGCCCAGTTGCGCAGGATCTCCGCGAAGGTGGCGCCCCATTTCGCCCAATCGGTCAGGTAATCCGGCTGGGTGAAGTCGGGACCGCCTTCGGTCCAGTACGTATGCTTGGCGGGATACGCATCGTGAACGCGGGTCATGGACGAGGGATCGCCCACATACCCGTGCCACGCCACGCCGTCTATGTAGCGGTTGACTTCGGGCTTGGCCAGTATGTCCAGCGCGCGGCCCCACAGATCGTAGTTATGGTCGATGATCCAGATTTTGGTGTCGATCTTATCGCGGGCGAAAGCGGGGCCCAGATGGTCGCCGACGAACTGCCATTCCTGCTCCTGGCTCCACAGGCACGCGGGCATGTGTCCTTCCTGTTCCGCATCCACTTCGTTCTGCACGCTGACGGCGTTGACCGGCACGCCCGCCTCGCGGTACGCCTGAAGAAACTTGACGAAATAGCGGGCGTAAGCCGGGAAAGACTGCTTGCGCATGGTGCCGCCCAGCATGGTGCCGTTGTCCTTCATCCAGCCGGGCGGGCTCCAGGGCGAGCCCAACAGAAAAAGGTCCGGATTCATCTGCCGCGCCAGCCGCAGGATGGGCAGGATGTAGGCGCGGTCGTGGTCGATCGAGAAGCGCTGCATGTCGGGGTCCGGCGGGCCGTCGTCGAAACTGTACACGGATCTCGAGTAGTCGCTAGAGCCGATACACAGGCGGCCGGCGCCGAGGCCCAGTTGCGAGGGGTGGAACAGCTCATGAAACAACTGCTGCTGTGCGTCTTCGGCGAGCTGGTTAAACGTCCAGCAGGCGGCGTCGGTGAAAGCGGCGCCGAAGCCGACCATTTCCTGGTACTGGCTGGAGGGGGCGAGGCGGATGGCATTCGCGGCGCCCTCCCGCATCATTTCCCAGGGAACCGGCGGCTGGGCGGCGAAGCGCTGAGCGCCAGCGGTTACCCGCATTTCCAAGGCGCCCGAAGGCGGAGCGGATTGGGCCCCAAGCTGGAGCGCGCCGGCGGCGCCCGCCGAAGCAAGCCGCATCCAGTCGCGGCGCGTAGTTGTCGAGTCCATGTGATTCCTCCCGGTTTGCGAAGCGGTGGTTCTCGAAACCAGATTGTAGGTCCCACCTCGCCTGCGCGCAAGTCGTGTCCCGCGCCACTGTCGCTAGTATGTGAGTTGTCCGGTCCAATTCACACGTGATCTGTCCGCTTTGGTCGGGGCGGGTGATGCTGGGTAGTGGACGAAACCCAGCAGTACTCAGCCGCCGAGATGGAGCGGATGATG
>Ga0302319_10003078_pt1 | contig 35257 bp, 32 predicted proteins | sample Bog_T0_2_FD_203319 | JGI IMG/M metagenome (GOLD analysis project Ga0302319, IMG submission 203319) | Peat permafrost microbial communities from Stordalen Mire near Abisko, Sweden - Bog_T0_2 | ecosystem: Environmental > Terrestrial > Soil > Wetlands > Peat | place: Sweden: Abisko, Stordalen Mire...
CATCACCCACCGCGACACGCCCGAAGATCTCGTGCGCAAGGGCCGCGACATCGAGCGCCGCGTGCTCGCGCGCGGGCTGTCGCATTTCCTCGAGGACCGGGTGCTGGTCAATCGGACCAAGACGGTCGTGTTCGATAGCTGAGGCGGCGGCGACGTGCGTCATTTGGCGGCTTGACGGGAATCCTCGCTGTCGGAACAAGTCGATGTCGGGCCGCGCGTGGCGGCCCGTGACGCGACAGAATCGCGAGAAATTCGGATGTTGAAGCGCCCCTCTTGTTCTCGCCAATCGCGCGCCGCCGGAGGCTCGGTTTTGGCGACTGCGTTGCTTGTGAGCCTCGCGGGCGCGAACGCCCATGACATGCCCGGCATGGACATGTCGCCGAAGCATGGTCATGCCGCGCATATCGAGACCTTCACCGTCGGCGAGCCGGGAAAACCGGGCAAGGTCGACCGCGTCGTTCCCATCGCGATGAAGGATGCCTCGTTCGAGCCGAATTCCCTCGATGTGAAGCTGAACGAGACCATCCGATTCGTGATCACGAACACGTCCACGGTCGATCACGAATTCATCCTCGGCGACGTCGCTGCCGAAATCGCACACCGCAAGGAAATGACGGCGATGTCCGACAAGGGACAGGAGATGCACGACGATCCCAACGGCATCGGCGTCAAGGCCGGCAAGACGCGAGAGCTGATCTGGAAGTTCACGCGCGCCGGAAACTTCGAATTCGACTGCGACATTCCCGGCCACTTCGAATCCGGGATGGCCGGCGCCATCCATGTCAAGGGCAAGAGCTGAACCTACAGCTTCCCCATCGCCCACCGCCATGCCGATTCCCCCCAGCCGAACGCCGTCTTCCTCGCCTTCACTTCCGTCGACGCCGCCAACACGGTCGGCGGCTCGGCGCGAGTCTCGCAGCCCGCGAGCAGCTTCGAAATCTCGATCTCGCCATCCGTGAAATAGGGATCGCCGCCGCCGTTGCGCGCGTAGAGCGTCGGCCCGATCCCGCTGACCGAATAGGTCGATTCGACATGTCCGGACGTCCCGAGGTCGCGGGTCAGCAAGTCCCGCTCGGCGTCGATGTCCGGCGCGACGTGGTGGGTCACTTGGCCGGTGTAATGGCTGACGCCGACGCTGCGATCGAAGGTCGCGGCGCCCAGCCACACCGGCACGCCATTTTCGCCCTTGTCGAGCGCCCGCCAGAACCGCACATGATGGCGCGTGCTGGGACTGACGCCCGACGGCTTTTGAAACGCCAGATCCTGCCGTCGGCCATCATAATAGAGCGCGCTGACCGGCGCCGTCGGGTACGGCCGACCCGCCAGCACGCTGCCGACGATATGCGCGCTGGTGCGCAGGTTCGTGGGATCGGCGTCATGCCAGCCCGCCTCGCGCATCGCGCAGAGGATGTCTTCGCGCTCGCCTTCGATGCCGACGTTGAGCGCGTCGCCGAAAAAGCCGAGGGAGGTCGTGGTGACCATCGCCTTGTCCGCGAGGGCGCCCTGGTGCTCGAAATGGCGCCAGATGAGCGGCGCGATTCCATAGGCGAAGGCCGTATAAAGGGCCAGGGCGACGGTCAACGCGAGAAGCGCGCGCTTCGTTTTCGAACGGAGATGGGTCATTCCAGATGCTTTTGCGGAGGGCTTGTCCTAAAAGCAATCGCGGGCGCGCGATTCCACGCGATTCCCGAGGAATTTTGATCCCGCCATGTATTTTCTGCGCCTTTACGCCCGCGTGCTCGGCCTGCTGCGACCGGTTCTGTTCACATCGCTCGTGCTGGTCGGCGCCAATCTCGCGCTCGCCTTTTCGCAATTCGCGGAGCCGATGCTGTTCGGCAAGGTCGTCGACCGGCTGGCGGGCGCGCAGGGGGCGCACGCGATACCGCAATGGAGCGATATCGGCCCGTGGCTCGCGCTGTGGGCGGCGTTCGGCCTGTTTTCGATCATCGCGGGCGTGCTAGTCTCGCTCCATTCCGACCGGCTCGCGCAGCGGCGCCGCTTCGCGACCATGGCCGATTTCTTCGAGCACCTGATGCGCCTGCCCTCCAGCTATCACGCCGAAGCGCATACGGGCCGGTTGCTCAAGGTGATGATCGAGGGCTCGAACGCGATGTTCGGGCTGTGGCTGTCGTTCTTCCGCGAGCATTGCGCGGGTTTCGTCGCGCTTTTCGTTTTGCTGCCGATGACGATGTTCGTGAACTGGCGGCTCGGCGCGATCCTGCTCGTGCTGGTCGCCATCTTCGCGGCGGCGATGAATTACGTAATTCGGCAGACCCAGGAAAACCAGGGCGCGGCCAACGACGTCTACGCCGACATGTCGAAGCGCGTGTCGGACGTACTCGGCAATCTGCCTGTGATTCAGAGTTTCACCCGCATCGAGGGCGAGGCGCGGGATCTGCGCGAAATGGGCGCGCGATTCCTCACCGCGCAATTTCCGGTGCTGACGTGGTGGGCGTTCGCCAATATCGCCACGCGCGCGAGTTCGACGCTGACGCTGACATCGATCTTCGTCGTCGGGGTCTGGCTCGACATCCGCGGCCTGACGACGATCGGCCAGATCGTCGCCTTCATGAGTCTGGCGACCGGCCTGATCGGGCGACTCGAGCAGATCAACAATTTCGTCTACTTCATGTTCGGCACCGCGCCGCAGATCGCGCAGTTCTTCGAGGTGATGAGCGCCAAATCCGATGTCGTCGACCGGCCCGGCGCGGCGAGCGTGGGCAGGCTCGCGGGCCATGTCCGGTTCGAAAGCGTTTCGTTCTCCTATGGCGGCGGCCGTTCGGCGCTGCGCGAACTCTCGTTCGACGCGCCGGCGGGACGCACGATCGCGCTGGTCGGCGGCACCGGCTCGGGGAAAACGACGACGCTGGCGATGCTGCACCGCGTGTTCGACCCGACCGAGGGCGCCGTGACCATCGACGGGATCGACATCCGCGACATGACGCTGAACTCGCTACGCGCCAATATCGGCGTCGTGTTTCAGGAGCCTTTCCTTTTCGCCCGTTCCATCGAGGACAATCTGCGCATCGGCAAGCCCGACGCGACCGAGGCCGAGATCGCGCGGGCTCTGGAGCGCGCGCAGGCGGCTGATTTCGTCGCGAACCAGCCGCACGGGCTCGCGACCATCGTCGGCGAGCGCGGCCGCAATCTGTCGGGCGGCGAACGCCAGCGGCTCGCCATCGCGCGCGCTTTGCTGAAAGACCCGCCGATCATGGTGCTGGACGAGGCGACGAGCGCGCTCGACGCGGGCACCGAGACCCGCCTGCAACTCGCGCTCGAGGCGGCGACGCGGGGCCGCACCACTTTCATCATCGCGCATCGTCTGGCGACAATTCGCAACGCGGATGTGATCCTGGTGCTGGACAAAGGGCGTATAATCGAAGCCGGTCCGTTCCGCGAACTCGTGGAAAGGGACGGCGCCTTCGCCGCGCTCGCCAAGGCGCAATTCATGACGAGGACGGAGGCGGAAACTTCCGCCCCCGCGGCGGAGTTACCTGTCGCGGGGTAACAACTCGCCGGGGCCAGACGAAAACCCGGAGAGCGTTGCGCACCCCGACGCTTGCTTGATACAAGACCGCTTGGAGGCCCTTCCATGGACGCCCATTCTTTTCCCGTGAACCACACCGACGCCGAATGGCGCCAGCGCCTGACGCCGGAGCAATTTCACATCATGCGCGAGCATGGCACCGAGCGCGCCGGCTCCTGCGCGCTGAACTACGAAAAGCGTGCGGGCGTCTTCTCCTGCGCGGGTTGCGATCAGCCGCTGTTCGAGTCGAAGAAGAAGTTCGAAAGCGGCACCGGCTGGCCGAGCTTCAACGATCCCGTGGCGGGTTCGGTCGAGACGACCGTTGATCGCTCCTGGGGCATGTCGCGCACCGAAGTCCATTGCGCGCGCTGCGGCTCGCATCTAGGGCATGTGTTCCCCGACGGCCCTCCGCCGACGGGTTTGAGATACTGCATCAACGGCGTCGCCACGAATTTCACGCCGGCTTGACCCCCTCCTGAATGAGGCTGAACCGTCATTAACGCGCATCCGCAACACGAGGCTTTCGAGACCTCCGCCCCAGCCACCCACCCCTTCTACAAGAGTGGGAAGGTCGGGGTGCTGCTGGTCAATTTGGGTACGCCCGAGGCGACCGATTATTGGTCGATGCGCCGCTATCTCAAGGAATTTCTGTGGGATCGCCGCGTCATCGAAGCGCCGCGTTGGCTTTGGTGGCCCATTCTCAATTTCATCATCCTGATGCGCCGTCCCAGCGTGAAGGGAAAGGATTACGCTTCGATCTGGAACAACGAGCGCGACGAGGGGCCGCTGAAGACGATCACGCGCGCGCAATCGGAGAAGCTGGGCGCGGCGATGTCGATCATGGCGAACCAGCGGCCGGTCGTGGTCGATTGGGCGATGCGCTACGGCAAGCCCTCGATCGCCCATCGTCTCGCGCATCTGCAGAGCGAGGGTTGCGACCGCATTCTGCTGGTCCCGCTCTATCCGCAATATTGCGCCGCGACCTCGGCGACGGTCTGCGACAAGGCCTTCGACGCCTTGAAGACGATGCGCTGGCAGCCGACGTTGCGCGTCGCCGCGCCCTATTACGAGGACCCCGCCTATATCGACGCGCTGGCGGCGTCCACCCGCGCCTCGCTCGCCAAACTCGATTTCACGCCAGAGGTGATCCTTGCCTCGTTCCACGGCATTCCGCAGGAATATTTCGACAAGGGCGATCCCTATTTCTGCCATTGCGCGAAGACGACGCGGCTGTTGCGCGAAGCCCTGGGGCTGTCGTCCGAGAAATTGCGCATGACCTTCCAGTCCCGCTTCGGCGTCGCGCAATGGTTGAAGCCCTATACCGACCAGACGGTGCAGGCGCTCGGCGCCGCGGGCGTCAAGCGCATGGCGATCATCACCCCGGGCTTCGCGGCCGACTGCCTGGAGACGCTGGAAGAGATCGGCGTGGAGAACGCCGAATATTTCCACGAAGCCGGCGGCGAGAAATTCGCGCACCTGCCGTGTCTGAACGACACGGACGAGGGCATGAAGGCGCTCGAGGCGGTGACGCGGCGGGAATTGATGGGATGGGTGTAATATCCTTCCCCCCTTGCGGGGGAAGGCGCCGAGCGAAGCGAGGCGGATGAGGGGTCGCTGAAACTGGCGCGTCACATTGTCGGCTATGGCGCTTCATTCGGCGCCAACCCCTCTTCCGGCGCTTCGCGCCACCTTCCCCCGCAAGGGGGGGAAGGGTTGCGCACACTACGCCGCAGTCTTCACCTTCGGCGCATATTTCCCGTAAAAGCTCTCGCCCTTTTCGGCCATCGCCTTCAGCCCCTCGCTCGGCGCGAATCTCGGCCCGTAAGCCGCCGCCAGTTCGCCCGCGCGCGCCACGAACGCCTTGGCGCCCAGCCCGTCGATCAACGAAATCGTGCCGCCGGTATAGGGCGCGAAGCCGAAGCCGAGGATGGAGCCGACATCCGCCTCGCGCGGATCGGTGACAACGCCTTCTTCCATGCAGCGCGCCGCTTCGAGAGATTGCGTGAACAGCAAGCGGTCCTTGAGGTCCTTGACGGAAATCGTGTCGGGATCGAGCGTCTTGCCGGCCATGGCGGCGAGACCCGGCCACAGCGTCTTCGGCCCGACCGCGGGATAATCGTAGAAGCCCTTGCCGTTCTTGCGGCCGAAGCGCTGCTGTTTGACCACCATCGCCTCCAGCAACTTCTCCTGCTCGGGGTCGACGGCGTTGGCGCCCAGATCCTTCTTGGTCGCCTGCAGGATGCGCCAGCCCAGATCGATCGCGACCTCGTCGTTGAGGCTGAGCGGCCCGACCGGCATGCCCGCCATCTTGGCGGCGTTCTCGATCATCGCGGGCGGCACGCCCTCCATCAGCATCAGATGGCCTTCCCGGATGTAATTGCCGACGCAGCGGTTGGCGTAGAAGCCGCGGCAATCGTTGACGACGATGGGCGTCTTCTTGATCTTGCGGACGAAGTCGATCGCGGTGGCGAGCGCCTTCGATTGCGTCTTTTCGCCCATGATGATTTCGACCAGCATCATCTTGTCGACCGGCGAGAAGAAATGGATGCCGATGAAGTTCTCGGGCTTCAACGAACCTTCCGCCAGCGAGCCGATAGGCAACGTCGAGGTGTTGCTGGCGAAGACGACGTCCGGGCCGACGACGGCCTGCGCCTTTTCCGTGGCTTCCTTCTTCACCGCGCGATCCTCGAAAACCGCCTCGACGATAAGATCGCAGCCCTTCAGCGCCGCGTAGTCCGGCGTCGCGGTGATGCGCGACAGCAGCGCCTCGCGGTCGGCGCTCTTGGCGCGGCCCTTGGCGATCTGGCTGGAGATCAGCTTCTCGGAATAGGCCTTGCCCTTGTCGGCCGATTCCTGATCGCGGTCGATCAGCACCACCTCGAGCCCCGCGCTCGCCGAGACATAGGCGACGCCGGCGCCCATGAAGCCGGCGCCGAGCACGCCGATCTTCTTCAAGTTGGTCGCCGGGATCTCGGTCGGACGGCGCGCGCCCTTGTTGAGTTCGCCCATGGAAAGGAACAGCGAGCGGATCATCGCCGCCGCCTCCTTCGAGCGCAGGATCTTGGTGAAGTAGCGGCTCTCGACGGCGAGCGCGAGATCCATCGGCAATTGCAGGCCCTCGAACACGCTGGCGAGGATCGCCTTGGCGGCGGGGTAATTGTCGTAGGTCTCGCGGCGATAGATCGCGTTGGCGGCGGGCCAGATCATCATGCCGGTCGACGAGAACACCTTACCGGACGGCGGCTTGAACTTCGGATCGTCCCAAGGCGCCTTGGCGCCCGGATTGGCCTTCACCCAGGCCTTCGCCTTGGCGACGATCTCGTCGGCCGGCGCGACTTCGTGCACGAGGCCCATCTTCTTCGCCGCGGCGGGTCGGATCTGGTCGCCCCTGAACAGCATCTGCAACGCGTCGGGCGTCGGCATCAGCCGCGCCACGCGCTGCGTGCCGCCGCCGCCGGGGAACAGCCCGACCTTGATTTCGGGCAGCCCCACGCGCGCTTTGTCGCTGTCGGCGACGATGCGATATTGGCAGGCGAGCGCGAGTTCGAAGCCGCCGCCCATGCAGACGCCGTTGATCGCGGCGGCGAAAGGCTTGCCGCAGGTCTCCAGCTTGCGGAAGATCAGCGAAAGCTGGCGCGTGCGGTCAAAGAAGAACTTCATCGCCGCTTCCTCGCCTTCGGCCTTGGCGACCTTCGCGTATTCAAGGCCCATGCCCTGCAACATGGTGAGGTCGGCGCCGCCCGAGAAACCCTCCTTGGCGGAGGTGATGACGGCGCCCTTGATCGCGGCGTCGCTCGCGACATGCGCGACGAACTTGCCGATCTCCTCGATGACCTCGGGCGTCAGCACGTTCATGGAGCGGTCGGCCATGTCCCAGGTGATCAGTGCGATGCCGTCGGAATCGGTTTCGCTGCGGAAGTTGGTGAGGTTCATGGCGCGAAGCTCCCTATAAGGTCTAAGGTTGAATGACCGTGATATTGAACCGCGTCAGCACATCCGCGCCGCGATCGAAATAACACGATTGTTGGTTGCCGCTGTATTCGATGATGATCCAGTCGCGATCGTCGCCGATCACGAATTGAAAGCCCGGTGTGTCCTTGGAGGCGGCATAGACAAGAATGCTGTCTCCCAATTCGCGGTTCGCCCAGTCGCGCAACGCGTCGGACGATGCCGCGCATCGCGGAAAGCCCGAGCCGGGCGGTCCGAAATTGGGGGCGGAAGCGTTCTCGTGTCGGTCGTCATGCCGTCCGAATTCCTCGCCCCGACCCTGCACGCACAAATCCGTGGAGTTCAGGTCGTCGCGATGCAGGAACAACCAGCGTCGCGGCAAATGCCCTTTTTCCATGGTCGCCTTCACCAGCATCAGAACGCTGTCCGGCCGGTGATCTCGACGAAACGAGAAGGTGTCGACATATTTTTCCGCTCCCGCCGTCTCGTCCCTAATGAACTGCTTCAAATCCTTGCATTCGGCGGCCGCCGCCGCGTCGGACAGGCAGAGCGCGGCGGCGAGCAACGTCGATATCGAAACCCCGGACATGGAACCCTCCTCGAAGGTTGGTCATGGCCGGGATCATCGCCGTCGCGGCTTGCGCCGCGCCGAACTCAGACACGCTCGATGATCGTCGCCGTGCCCATGCCGCCGCCGATACAGAGCGTGATCAGCGCCGTTGACTTGCCTGTGCGCTCCAATTCGTCGAGCGCGGTCCCCAAAAGCATCGCGCCGCTGGCGCCGAGCGGATGGCCCATCGCGATGGCGCCGCCGTTGACGTTGACGCGCGATGTGTCGAGATCGAACGCCTGAAGGAACCGCAGAACGACTGCCGCGAAGGCCTCGTTGACCTCGAACAAGTCGATGTCGGCGATCGTCATCCCCGCGCGCGCGAGCACCTTGCGCGTCACGTCGACCGGGCCGGTCAACATGATCGCGGGCTCGGTGCCGATATTCGCGAACGCGCGGATGCGGCCGCGCGGCTTCAACCCCGCCTTGGCGCCCGCCTCGCGCGTGCCGAGCAACACCGCGGCGGCGCCATCGACGATGCCGGACGAATTGCCGGCGTGATGGACATGGATGACGCGCTCGACTTCCGGGTGCGCCTGCGTCGCGACCGTGTCGAAGCCGCCCTGCTCGCCCATCATGACGAACGAGGGTTTCAGGCTCGCGAGCGACTGCATGTCGGTGTTGGGCCGCATGTGCTCGTCATTGTCGAGCAGGCTGATGCCGTTGACGTCGCGCACCGGCGCGATCGAATGCTTGAAGCGCCCGTCCGCCCAGGCGGCGGCGGCGCGCTTTTGCGACTGGACGGCGTAGGCGTCGACGTCGTCGCGAGAGAAGCCGTATTTGGTCGCGATCAGATCGGCCGAAATGCCTTGCGGCATGAAATAGGCGGGGATCGCCAGCGCCGGGTCGACCGGCCACGCGCCGCCCGCGGCGCCCAGACCAATGCGGCTCATCGATTCGACGCCTCCGCCGATCGTCAGGTCGTGCTGACCCGACATCACCTGCGCGGCGGCGAAATTCACGGCGTCGAGCCCCGAGGCGCAGAAGCGGTTGATCTGAATGCCCGGCACGCTGTCGCCGAAGCCCGCCGCGAGCGCGCCCATGCGCGCGATGTCGCCGCCGGCCTCGCCGACCGCATCGACGCAGCCCAGCACGACATCGTCGACCTCGCCCTTGTCGAGATGGTTGCGATCCTTGATCGCGCGCAGCGCGGTCGCCGCGAGTTGCAGCGTCGTCGCGGTGTGCAGCGAGCCGTCCGGCTTGCCACGCCCGCGCGGCGTGCGCACCGCGTCATAGATGATGGCTTCGGTCATGTGGGTCTCCTCGAAATGCGTTCAGATGTCTTGATCGGGATGCTGATGATTGCCGACGTCGGCGATTTTCTTGCGCGTCAGCCATTCCTGCGTGCTGATCGCGGGAAGCCGTAGCGCGTCCGCGAGCCAGCGCACTTGTGATTCGACGCCGAGCTGGGTGTCGGGCGCCACGGCGTTGGGGTCGTCGAGGCTGAGGATGGTCACGCTGGTGTCCGCGCTGTCCAGCGCGCGATAGGTCAGCGGCGTTCCGCAAGCGCGACAAAAGCCGCGCTCGGCGATCTCGGAACTCTTGAAGGTCGCGATCTCGCCTCGCGCGACCTCAAATTCCGCCACCGGAAGGGCCGCGAACGCCATGAAGGGCGCGGCTCCCGCCTTCTGGCACATGCGGCAATGACAGATGTTGGCGCGAAGGGGCGCGACATTGAGACGATACCGCACCGCGCCGCATTGGCAGCCGCCGGTCAGACCGACGGACATTAGGTCCGTTTTCATGTCGCGTCCTCCCTGGACGGCTTCCTTTTAGAACGCCGCCGCGGAGAGCGCCATCAGCGTTTCGGCGCCGCTCGCGATCCTTTGAAGATGCGCGCCGCCCTCGGGCAACATGCGCGCGTTGAAGAAGCGCGCGAGCCAGAGCTTGGAATCGAGCGCTTCGTTGCTGGTTCCCGCCGCCTGACGCGCGAGCACCGCCTTGGCGATGCGCGCCCACATGAAGCCGAGCGCGACCAAGCCAAAGAGATGCATGTAATCGGTCGAGGCGGCGCCGGCGTTGTCAGGGTTCTTCATGCCGTTCTGCATTAGCCACATCGTCGCCTGCTGCAACTGCCCGAGCGCGGTCTTCACCGGCGCGAGATAGGGAGCGAGCGCCGCGTCTTCCTTGTTCTCATTCAGGAAGCCCGAGACCTCGCCGAAGAACGCGGTGATCGCGCGGCCGCCGTCCTTGGGCAGCTTGCGGCCGACGAGGTCGAGCGCCTGGATGCCGTTGGCCCCTTCGTATATCATGGCGATGCGGGCGTCGCGAACGAATTGCTCCATGCCCCATTCCGCGATGTAGCCGTGGCCGCCGAGCACCTGCTGCGCCTTGACGCAATTGGCGAAACCGACGTCGGTGAACACGCCCTTGATGACCGGCGTCAATAGGCCGATGCGATCGTCGGCGGCTTGCCGGGCCGCCGTGTCGGGCGATTCCAGCGCCTCGTCCTCTGAGAGCGCGACCCACAGCATCAGCGCGCGCGCCGCCTCGTTGAAGGAGCGAATCTCCAGCAGCATGCGACGCACGTCGGGATGCACGATGATCGGATCGGCGGATTTTTCCGGAGCCTTCGCGCCCGACAACGAACGGCCCTGCAGGCGGTCCTTCGCATAGGCGGCGGCGTTCTGGTAGGCGACCTCGGATTGCGCGACGCCCTGCACCGCGACGCCGAGACGCGCCCCATTCATCATCACGAACATGGCGTTGAGGCCGCGATTCTCCTCGCCGACCAACCAGCCCTTGGCGCCGTCGTAGTTCATCACGCAGGTCGCGTTGCCGTGAATGCCCATCTTGTGCTCGATCGAGCCGCAGCCGAGCGTGTTGGGCGCGCCGAGCGAGCCGTCGTCGTTGACCAGCACCTTCGGCGCGACGAACAGCGAAATGCCCTTGACGCCAGCCGGAGCGCCTTCGATGCGCGCGAGCACGAGATGGATGATGTTGTCCGCGAGATCGTGATCGCCGGCGGAAATGAAAATCTTCTGGCCGGAAATCGCGAACGAGCCGTCTTCGTTGCGTGTCGCGCGCGTCTTGATCAGGCCGAGATCCGTGCCGCAATGCGGCTCGGTCAGGTTCATCGTGCCGGTCCACTCGCCCGTCGTCATCTTCGGGAGATAACGGGCTTTGATCGCGTCATCGGCGTGGACCATCAGCGCGGCGGTCGCGCCGTTGGTGAGACCCGGATACATCGCGAAAGCCTGGTTGGCGGCGATGGTGTATTCGCTCAGCGCGACGGACAGGAAATGCGGCAGGCCCTGGCCGCCGTATTCGGTCGCGCCCGCGAGACCGACCCAGCCGCCGTCGACATAGGCCTTGTAGGCCTGCTTGAAGCCCGTCGGGGTGACGACGGAGCCGTCGGAGCGCCGCTCGCAACCTTCCTTATCGCCGCTGAGATTGAGCGGTTGCAGCACTTCCTCGGCGAACTTGCCGCCCTCGGTCAGCACCGCCTCGACCACGTCAATCGGCGCGTCGGCGAAGCGCGGCAAGTTGCTGTAGCGCTGAAAATCAAACACGTCGGTGAGGAGGAATAATGTGTCGCTGACGGGAGCTTTGTAAACCGGCATTTCGTCATCCCTGGGATTTGGCCGCGCCGCCGCCTCGGTGGCCCGGGCGACGTCGCTTGATATGGTTCATATATAAACCATTAGGGAGGACCACGCAAGAGGGAGCGATCTCCTCCCCGCGAAAGGCGGGGAGGGAAGCCAGCCACTTCAGTGCAGGCGCCGGTTGTCGAACTTGGCGCCATCCGCGACGCCCGACCGGGTCGGCTTGTCCAGGGAAATGACGCGCCCTGACACACCACGAACGCGCGCCAATCCGAGCAGCGCCTCGACATAGCCCTCGTCCTGGGGAAGAGCGGCGATGGAGAAACGGAACGAGGAGTTCGAATGACAGTGACGCATGAAAACCTCCCATGAATGTCAGACTAATGTCCGCTCGGCGCGCTTAAGGCGCTAGGCGCCGGGATGTGGGAGGGCTCCCAGAGGATTGCCAACCCACAATCGTTGGTCGCGGGGATAGGTTCCAGGGTTCACGGGGCGCGGAGATTATTTTCGGTCCGCTCGGCTGAAGGCCGCGGCCGAGTTGTGGGGCGCGCCCGCTTCGCTCGATACAAAGCCTTGGAGCGCGTCGCGGAAAATCTCCCCCCCCTCGTGAGGGAGGGTTAGGGAGAGGCGGTGCGCACGAAAACGACTGTCATGCGAAAAAGGCCAACGATTTCCATTCTGCGGCGCCCCCACCCCGACCTGCCCACGAGGGGGGGACCAGCACCGGGTCGATAAAGTATGTGGCCCGCGTCAAACGCGAGAGGCCATACCCCCAATTTGGAGCGAATCGGCGGAGTCATCGCTCGCGTACATCCGCCCCGCGTTGAACAGACCTTGCGAATCGAGGCTCGCTTTCACTCCCCGAGTCAGTCGCGCGAGAATCGGCGACAGCGGCTCGAACACGTCGAGCCGCGCGCGCATCTCCTCCGGCGCCCGGATCAGCGTCGCGTGCCCGCCGAGCGCGGCGACCGCCTCGCGCACCGCGTGAGCCGCCGCGTCGGTGGGATCGGTCGACAACCAGACGAGGCCGCCGCCCCAATCGAAAAAGGAATCGCGCGCCGCCCCGCCGAGGCGCGCGAGAAAATCGACGCCCGCCGAAGGTTTCAAACCGACGCGCCAGATCGCCCGCTCGCGAGGTTCGGCGAGGAACTGAACATCGCGGATCGCGCGCCACATCTTCTTCGAATCCTCGCCACGCAACGCATGCTTGGCCCCGAATTCCGCCAGCAGAGCGAGCAGGCGCTCTACGCGGTAGTCGACCGATTCCTCGAAGCCCTCGACGCGCAGGACGGTGCGCGGAAAATCCCGGCCCATGCCGGCGTGGATCGTCGCGGCGCCGCTCACGCCGAACGGCGAGCCCAGCGCCCGCGCCAACGCGGCTATCGCGGTCGCGTCGTCGAGCCGGCGCATCACGATCGTCGCCTCGGAGCGCGGGATCGGCAGCAGTTTGAACGTCGCCTCGAGGATCAGGCCGAGCGTGCCGTGAGCGCCGCAGTTGATTTTCACCAGATCGAGCCCGGTGACGTTCTTCATCACGCGGCCGCCGGTCGACAAGATTTCGCCGCGCCCGTTGACGAGGGAAAGGCCGATCAGACTGTCGCGCACGGCGCCCGCGCTGATGCGGCGCGGGCCGGAAAGCGCCGTCGCGACGAGCCCGCCGACGGTCGGCTCGCCCGCGGTCCCGAGCAAGCAACGCGGGTCCATCGGCTCGAACGGCAGCATCTGGCCGTGCGCCTGAAGCGAGGCCTGAACCTCGGCGAGCGGCGTGCCCGCGCGCGCGCGTAACGCCATCTCGGCGGGCTCATGGAAAACGATGCCCGACAACTCGGCGGTGGACAGCCGGCGCGCGCCCTCGGGCGGACGGCCGATCGGCGCGCGCGTACCCGCGCCGACGATGTCGAGCGCGCCGCGTCCGCTCGCCGCGCGCACGATCTCGGCGGCCTCCGCGTCGCTGGCGGGCGTCAGGGTCTCACGGCTCATGCGGCTCTCCCCTCGAGCGGAAACACCTTGGCGGGATTGAGCCGTCCGTCAGGATCGAACACCGCACGCACGCGCTTCTGCTGCGTGAGTTCCGCCGGCGTGAACTGGCTCGTCATAAGATCGCGCTTCTCGATGCCGACGCCGTGCTCGCCGGTCAGGCAGCCGCCGAGTTCGACCGACATCAGCAGGATTTCCGCGCCGGCTGCTTCCGCCTTCTCCTGCTCCTTCTCGTCGTTGACGTTGTAGAGGATCAAGGGATGCATGTTGCCGTCGCCCGCGTGGAAGACATTGGCGACGCGCAAGCCGTATTTGGCGCAGATTTCGCCGGTGCGGCGCAGAGCCTCGGGCAGGCGGCTGGTCGGCACGGTGCCGTCCATGCAGATATAATCGGCTATGCGGCCGGTGGCGCCGAAGGCGGATTTGCGGCCCTTCCAGATTTGCGCGCTCTCCATCGCCGACATGGATGCGCGGATCGTGCGCACGCCGTGCGCCTTGGCGATGTCGGTGATCTTGGCGAGTTCCGCCGCCATCTCCTGTTCGGAGCCCTCGACCTCGACGATCAGCATCGCCTCGACGTCGAGGGGATAGCCGGCGTGGGCGAAATTCTCGGTGATCTCGATCGCCAGCTTGTCCATATATTCCATCGCGACCGGCACGATGCCGGCGCCGACGATCGCGGCGACGCATTGCCCGGCTTCCTCGGCCGAGTCGAAGCCGAACAACACGGGCCGCGCGCCCTCGGCGAGGCGCAGGATGCGCACCCAGGCCTCGGTGACGATGCCGAGTTGGCCCTCCGAGCCGCAGATCAGCCCGAGGAAATCGAGCCCGCCGGGATCGAGCGCGGGGCCACCGATATCGACGATCTCGCCGTCGAAGGTCACGAGCCGCACGCCGAGCAGATTGTTGATGGTGACGCCGTATTTCAGGCAATGCGCGCCGCCAGAGTTCATCGCGATATTGCCGCCGATCGTGCAGGCGAGCTGCGACGACGGATCGGGCGCATAGAAGAAGCTGTCGGGACCGACCTTGTCGGAGATCGCCAGATTGGTGACGCCGGCTTCGACGCGCGCGTAGCGATCGACCAGATTGACCTCGAGGATACGGTTCATTTTCGAGAGCCCGATGACGATCGCGTCCTCCTGCGGCACCGCCCCGCCGGAAAGCGAAGTGCCGGCGCCGCGCGGGACGACGTTGACGCCCTGATCGCGACAGAATTTCAAGGTTCTCGCGACCTCCTCCGTCGTGCGCGGCAGCACGACCGCGAGCGGGGCGCGGCGGTAGGCGGTGAGCGCGTCCGTCTCGTAGGCGCGCCGGCCGACCTCGTCGGTGATGAGGCATTCCGGCGCCAGGAACGCCGCCAACCCCGCGTGCAGCGCGTCGCGGCGCGCGAGGATGGTTTGATCGAGGGCGGGAAAGGCGATCTGCGACATGGCGAGGCTCCTTCTTCAGATAGACCCTCACCCCGGCCCTCTCCCGCGCGAGCGGGAGAGGGGGGCAGCCCTTCTCCCGCGAGCGGGTTGTCAGGGAAAACGCAAAAGCGTTTTCCTGAGAGGTGGCGCGAAGCGCCGGATGAGGGCCGGCCCTAACTCACGGCAGCGCCGGTATGATCCACGGGATCAGATACTGCTGCGCCGCCACCAGCAAGCCGAATATGATCGTCAACACGATCGAATGCGGGAACGTGCGGGCGAACACCTCGCCCTCGCGCCCCTTGAGATCCGTCACCGAAACGCCAGTGGCGATGTTTTGCGGCGAGATCATCTTGCCCATCACGCCGCCCGACGAATTGGCCGCCGCGAACAGCACCGGATTGAGGTTGAGCTGCTTGGCTGCGACAACTTGCAGATTGCCGAACAAGGCGTTGCCCGAAGTGTCGCTACCCGACAGGAACACCGCGACCCAGCCCAGGAACGGGGAGAGGATCACGAACAGTCCGCCGACCGAGGCGACGCCCTTGCCCAGGGTGTAGGCGAGGCCGGAGTAGTTCATGAGATAGGCGAGGCCGACGATCAGGCAAACCGTGACGACGGCGAGCCAGATTTGGCGAGCGGTGCGAACGATGCTGGAGACGAAGCCCCCGACGCCGAGACCGCAAGCCGCCGCCGTGAGGACCGCCGCGACCAGTATGCCGGTGCCGGACGCCAACGGCTGGAACACATAGACCGCCGCGTAGGGCTTGTTGTTGTAGAGCGTGATCGAGATCGCCTTGTCGAGGCCGGGCCAGGGAAGGCTGAACTGGCCGAGCTTGAAAATTCCGAACGAGGTCCAGAGAATCACAACCACCGCCACGATGATCCAGGGCAACCAGCCCTGCCACGGCGCGACATCCGTCCGCGTGCCGGCCGCCGCGGGGATGCGGGCGATCGCGAATTCCGTAGAGGGCGCCGGTTTCCAGACCATGAGGAAACCGAGCGTGGCGATCAGCGAGCCCATCGAGGCGAGCACGTCGGTCAATGAATAGTCGATGTAGTTCGAAGCCACGAACTGGCTGAGCGCGAAGCTGCCGCCGGCGACCAGCAACACCGGCCAGAGCGCCTTCACCGAGCGCAGACCGCCATAGATGAACATGACGTAGAACGGCAGCAACAGCGCCATGAACGGCAATTGCCGGCCGATCATCGCGCCTAGCGTCGCGGCGGGAAGGCCGGTGACGGCGCCGAGCACCGTGACCGGCGCGCCCAGCGCGCCGAACGCGACGGGCGCGGTGTTGAAGATCAGCACGAACACCAGCGCTTCGAGTGGCGGAAATCCGACCAGGATCAGCAACGAGCTGGTGATCGCCACCGGCGTGCCGAAGCCGGCGACGCCTTCGAGCAGAGCGCCGAAACAGAAGCCGATCGCCACCAACACCACGCGGCGGTCGTTCGGCAGGTGATCGATCGTCCAGCGACGGAAGGCGTCGAAGCGCCCCGAAACCACAGCGATATTGTAGAGCAGCATCGCGTTGAAGACGATCCACATCACTGGCCAGACGGCGAAGACGGCCCCATTGATGACGGCGTTGGCGGCCAATCCGACCGGCAAGCTCCAGAATCCGACGGCGATGAGGAAGGCGACTACGAGGCCCGCGAGCGAGGCCTGCCACGCCGGGCGCCGCAAGACTCCGAGCCCAATGAGCACCACCAGGATCGGTAGGCTCGCGACGAGGAAGGACAGCCCCAGACTGTCCCCGATCGGCGTCAACAATTGCTGGAACATCGAGTTTCACTCCCCCTCGCCGCGTTTCCCGCGTTATTGGTCAATTTATCTAACCAAGTGAGCTTTGGTCAAGCAGGAACACCAGACTTGACGGCGGCAAGAGCTTAGGACCAAAGTAGGAGGCTATATGCGCTCATTCCCCAGGGAAGACTTTAGCGTGAACGAAACGATCAAGCCGCCCAAACTCGCGGACGCGATCGCGGAGCGCCTGCAGGCGATGGTTCTCGAAGGCGTCTTGCGTCCCGGCGAGAAGCTGATCGGCGAACGCGAACTCGCCGCCAAACTCGGCGTCAGCCGGCCGTCCTTGCGCGAAGCGCTCGCCCTGCTGGAGGCCAAGGGCTTGTTCAACACCGGCAAGACAGGCACCTTCGTCGCGCCCTATCTGGCCGCCCTCGTCGATCCCTTGGCGGAGCTGTTCCGCGACGACGAGCGTGTGAGCGCGGATTATTTCGAATTCCGCCGCGTGATGGAGGCTCACGCAGCCGGCCTCGCCGCGCGCCGCGCCACCGAGACGGATCGCGCGCTGATTCGCGAATGCCTCGACAGGATGCGCGCCGCCCACGAACTCTCCGACCCGACCGAGGAGGCCGAGATCGACGTCAAGCTACATGTCGCGATCTATGAGGCCGCGCACAACGTCGTCATTCTGCACGTCCTGCGCGCGCTCTCGGAGCTTTTGCGCAAGGGGGTCTTCTTCAATCGCGGCAGCTTCTATAGCCGCTCGGGCCTGCGCGACTTGCTGCTCGAACAGCACATCCGAATAGGCGAGGCCGTCATCTCGGGCGACGCGAAGAAGGCGGAAGCGGCCGCCGCCGCGCATATCGCCTTCGTCAGTCAGACCCACGACGAAATCCGCCGCGATGAGATGCGGCAGGCGGCGTCGCTGCGGCGTTTCGCGCGCGAGGATATCGTCGCCGAATAGAGCCGCTCACACCACCACCGGTTGCGGCGCCATGCCCCTCACGCCGAACACGCGGCGATAGCGCGCGATCTCGTCCGGCGGCCCCAGCACCTTGTTGGGATTGTCGGAGAGCTTGACCGCCGCGCGGCCCTCGACCTCCACCACCTTGCAGACCAGCGAGATCGCGCCCAATTCGCCGTCGGCCCCCGCCGGCGCGCAGCCGCTGAAATCGTTGGTCAGATTGGTGCCCCAGCCGATCGAAAGATTGACCTGCCCTCGCAACGCGCGCGCCGCCGCCTCGACCGATTCGACGTCCATAGCGTCCGAGAGCACGATCAGCTTCTCGCGGGGATCGCGGCCGCGCGATTTCCACCACTCGATCAATTCGAGCGCGGCCGCCACGGGGGATTTCGAATCGGGCCGGGCGCCCTTCCAGTCCGCGACCCAATCAGGCGCCTGTTCGAGAAACGCCGTCGTGCCGAAGCAATCGGGCAACACCACCAGCAGATTGCCGCCATACATGCGCGCCCAATCGCGCAGCACGTCGTAGGGCGCGTCGCGCAGAGCGACGTCGTCCCTGGCGAGCGCGGCGTAGACCATCGGCAATTCGTGCGCGTTGGTGCCGATCGCCTCGAGGCCGGTGTCCATGGCGTGCTTGACGTTGGACGTGCCGATGAAATTTTCCCCCAGCCCCTCCTGCATCGCCTCGACGCACCAGCGTTGCCAGAGGAAGCCATGCCGGCGGCGCGTGCCGAAATCGGAGACGCGCAGCGGCCCTTCCTCGGCGAGCGCGCGCAAGCGCTCGACCTTGCTCCAGAGCTTCGCCTTGGCGCGGGCGTAGAGCACGTCGAGATCGAACCGGCTCATCCCGCGCATCGCGGCGCGGGCGCGAAGCTCGTTGATGATCGCGAGCGCGGGAATTTCCCACATCGTCGTCTCGGCCCACGACCCTTCAAAGCGCAATTCGTATTGGCCGTCGCGGCGCGTCAATTCGTAGGCCGGCAATTGGAAGCCTGCGAGCCATTCCATGAACCCGGGTTCGAAAATCTGCTTGGTGCCGTAGAACGTGTTGCCGGCGAGCCAGATCAGCTCGTTCTTGGCCAGCCGCAATCCTCGCGTGAAGTCGAGTTGGTCGATCAACTCCCGCTCGTCGACGATTTCGGCCAGCCGCACGGTTTCGGTGCGGTTGATGAGCTGAAACGTCACCCGCCGATCACCATGCAGCTTCCAGATCATTTGCAGCATCAAGAGCTTATAGAAATCCGTATCGAGCAGGGTGCGCACGATCGGGTCGATGCGGAAGGTGTGGTTATAGACGCGCGTGGCGAGATCGGGGACCATCGCGCGAGATTAGGCGGTGACAAGCCGGGGGACAAGGGCGCTCTGTTTCGACCACGATCACGACCTAAATGTCGCCTTGAAACGCGCCGTCGCGTGGTCCAATGTCGACCGCGACGTACCGGGAGGTCTGATTTTGTTGGATAACGCGGTAGTTTCGCCCGGCGCGGGTCGGCGCGTCGGGCTGTTCGTGACCTGTCTCGTCGATCTGATGCGTCCCAGCGTTGGTTTCGCCGCCGTCAAGCTGCTGGAGGACGCCGGTTGCAAGGTGATCGTGCCCGCGCAGACCTGCTGCGGCCAGCCCGCCTATAACTCCGGCGACCGCGCCCACGCCAAGGCCATCGCGCGCCAGACCATGGCGGCCTTCGAGGATTGCGACTATGTCGTCGCGCCGAGCGGCTCCTGCGCCGGGACGCTGGCCAAGCACTATCCCGAACTCTTCGACGACGAACCGGAACTCGCGCTGAAAGCCGCCGCCTTCGCCGACAATTGCCACGAACTCGTCGGCTTTCTCGTCGACGTCTTGGGCGTCACCTCGGTCTCGGCGCGCTACGACGGCGTCGCGACCTATCATGATTCCTGCTCGGGGCTGCGCGAACTCGGAATCTCATCGCAGCCACGCCGATTGCTCGCCACCGTCGAGGGCCTGAAACTGGTCGAACTCATCGACAACGACGTCTGTTGCGGCTTCGGTGGCACCTTCGCCGCCAAATACGGGGAATTGTCCGACGCGATCGTTTCGAAGAAGACCGCCAACATTTCCGCCACCGGCGCCGACACGCTGCTCGCCGGCGACGTCGGCTGTCTCATGAACATGGCGGGCAAACTGCAACGCGAGGGCAAGCGGATCAAGGTGCGCCACATCGCGGAGGTTCTCGCCGGCATGACCGACTTGCCGCCGATCGGCGAACCCGTCGGAGGGACCAGGCCGTGACCTCGATCATCACCACGCCGCGCTTCAAGGACAACGTCCACGAAGCCCTGGTGGATTCGCGGTTGCAACGCGCCATGCACCACGCCCAGAATTTCGTGCCCCGCCGCGCCGCCGCGGTCGCGCGTCTGCCCGAATTCGAAGCGCTGAGGAACAGCGCGCGCGACATCAAGAACCACACGCTCGCCCATCTCGATCTCTACCTCGAGGCCTACGAGGAAAAGGTGATCGAGGCCGGCGGCCACGTGCACTATGCGCGCGACGCCGCCGAGGCGCGCCGTGTTTTCCTCGATCTCTGCGAGACGCGCGGCGCCAAGGCCGTGACCAAGGGCAAGTCGATGATCTCCGAGGAGATCGGCCTCAATCAGGCGATGGAGGCCGCGGGCATCGAGGCGATCGAGACGGACCTCGGCGAATACATCATCCAACTCCGCGACGAGGCGCCGTCTCATATCATCGCGCCCGCGATCCATGTGACGCGCGACGACGTCGAAGCCGATTTCCGCAAGGCGCATCGCGATCTGCCAGCGGACCGCGATCTCTCGCAACCCGAGCAATTGCTCGCCGAGGCGCGCGGCATCCTGCGCGACAAGTTCCTCGCGGCCGACATCGGCGTGACCGGCGCGAATTTTCTCATCGCGGAGACGGGAACCTCCGTCATCGTCACCAACGAGGGCAACGGCGATCTCACCCAGATCCTGCCCAAGGTGCATGTCGTGATCGCGTCGCTGGAAAAGGTGGTGCCGACGCTGGACGACGCCGCGCAATTGCTGCGCGTGCTCGCGCGCTCCGCGACGGGGCAGGACATGTCCGTCTACACGACGCTTTCGACCGGCCCGAGCCGTCCCGAGGACCCCGACGGTCCGGAGGAATATCACGTCATCCTGCTCGACAACGGCCGCTCCGCGATGCTCGGCGGCCAATTCAGAGACATGCTGCGATGCATCCGCTGCGGCGCCTGCATGAACCATTGCCCGGTGTATCAGGCCGTCGGCGGACACGCCTACGGCTGGGTCTATCCCGGTCCGATGGGCGCGGTGTTGACGCCCTCGCTGATCGGCGTCGCCGACGGCGGCCAATTGCCGAACGCCTCGACGTTCTGCGGACGCTGCGAATCGGTCTGCCCGATGCACATTCCGCTTCCCAAGATGATGCGGCATTGGCGCGAGCGCGAATTCGAGCGCCATCTGGCGCCGGCGACGATCCGATACGGGTTGGGCGTCTGGTCGTTCTTCGCCGAGCGGCCCGCGCTTTATCGCATCGCCACGGATGTGGCGATGCGCGCGCTCAGCCTGCTGGGCCGGCGCAAGGGACGGTTCGCCTCGCTGCCCTTCGCGGGCGGCTGGACGCAATATCGCGACCTGTCGGCGCCGGAGGGATCGACGTTCCAGGCGCAATGGCGCGCCAAGAGCGGGGCGGTGAAATGAGCGCGCGCGACGAGATCTTCGCCTCGCTTCGGCGCTCGCTGCGGGTCACCGGCGAGGAGGCGCCCCGGCGCGCGGCGGTGGCGGCGCGGCTCGCGCAAACGCCGATCGGGGTGATACCCGCGCGCGGCCAAGGCGACGCGGCCACGCGGATCGCGACCTTCACCTCCGAGGCGTTGCGCGCCGCCGCGACCGTAACGGAACTCGCCGACGCCGATGAAGTCCCCGGCGAGATCGCGCGCTATCTCAGGGAAGGCAACATGCCCGCGACTTTACGCATGGGCGCCGATCCGCGCCTCGCCGGCCTGCCATGGGGCGCGACGTCCATCGAAATCTCGCATGGCGCCTCGGACGGCGATGACGCCAACGCCCTGAGCGTCGCTTTCTCGGCCGTGGCGGAGACTGGCACGCTCGCGCTGCGCTCGGGTCCGGACAATCCGACGACGCTCAACTTCCTGCCCGACAACCATATCGTGCTGGTCTTCGCCCGGGATGTCGTCGGCGACTACGAAAGCGTGTTCGCCCGGCTACGCGCCGAGCACGGCGCGGGCGCCTTGCCGCGTACGCTCAATTTCATCACCGGCCCCTCGCGTTCGGCCGATATCGAGCAGACCCTGCTGTTCGGCGCGCATGGGCCTCGGCGCTTGCATATCGTGTTGGTGGGCGGCGACTGAGCCGCAAGAAAGCCCATGTGGCGATTTAGTAACCCTCTTATAGTTAAGCTTATTGAAACCACGCCGCTGGCGAATCGAGCCTAGAGACCATGAATTCACGTGCGAAATGGACCGGCGGCCTTTTAGGCTTCGCCCTGACCCTGAATTGCGCCCTTGCGCAAACCGCGACGGCGCCGAGCCCGACGCCCGCGCCCGTGGCCGCGCCGCAGCCCGCCGTCCCGACGCCGACGCCCACGGCTGCGAGCGTTCCCCTGCCCGCGCCCGTCGCGCCCGTGACGCCGACCCCGGTTGCGACGCCCTCACCGGCGGTCAGCCCGACCGCGACCCCGATACCTGTCGACATTCCGGTCGCCGCCCCGCCCAAGCCGAAGAAGAAAGCGCCACCCCCGCCGCCGCCGCTGGAGACAGCTCTCTCCACTGATCCCAATCCGACGTTCCAGCCGAACACGTTCTTCGCCACCGCCAAGGCGGCCGAGCGCTACGGCGCGATCGTGCAGGCGGGCGGCTGGCCGACCGACGTCGTCGCGCTGCATCCCGGCTCCAAGGGCGCCGCCGTCGCGGAACTGCGCAAGCGTCTCTCGGTCGAGGGCGATCTCGACGCGACGCAACCGCTGACGCCGCTCTGGGACAAGACGCTGACGGAAGCCGTCAAACAGTTTCAGTCGCGCATGGGCCTGCGGCAGACCGGCACCGTCGCCGGCGCGACGCTGAAGGCGATCAACGTGCCCGCCGAGACGCGCCACAACCAATTGGTCGTGAGCTCGCAACGCATCGCCAATTCCAGCTTCGCTTTCGGCGACCGCTATGTCGTGGTCAACCTGCCCTCGACCTCGGTGGAAGCGATCGAGAACGGTAAGATCGCGCATCGCTATGTCGCGATCGTCGGCGATCCCGAGCATCCTTCGCCGGAAATATCGGCGCATATTTCGGTCATCAATCTCAATCCGACATGGACGCTGCCCACCTCGATCATCAAGAAAGAGATCATCCCGAAGATGCAGAAAGACCCGGGTTATCTCACCCGCGCCAAGATCCGCATCCTCGACGGCTCGGGCAAGGAGATCGACCCCCGTACGATCGATTGGAGCACCAACCGCGCGGTCAATTATACGCTTCGCCAGGATTCGGGCGCCGGCAACTCGTTGGGTTCGATCCGCATCGGCATGCCGAACAAGCTCGCCGTCTACATGCATGACACGCCGTCGAAGCGGCTGTTCGGGGCGGACTATCGCTTTCTGAGTCACGGCTGCGTCAGGGTGCAAGGCGTCTACGATTACGCGGAATGGCTGCTTGAGGGCACGCCGGGCGGGCCGCTCGGCGTCTGGGACAAATCCTCGTTGTTGGCGGAGTCCAAGTCCGCCGCTCGCGAGGACATCAAGCTGACCAAGCCCGTGCCGGTCATCTGGGTCTATCTCACCGGTTGGGCCAATCAGGACGGGATCGCCAATTTCCGCAACGACGTCTATGGCGTCGATGTCGCCGCCGACGCGAACGCCAACGCCGACCCGTCCGCGCAGCCGGTTCCCGCCGCCGTCAATCAATGAGCGCGGCGCGCCCGCTGCCCAATCGCGTCGATCCTTTCGGGGCCTTGCGCGCGACGACGGCGCGCGGCGCGCTGATGGGCAATCGCGGCGGCCAGTTCCACCGCGACGACCAGACACTCTCGCCGCGACGTAGACCGTGGACAAACAAGACATGGATCGCCTGCGTCTGCGCGTTCAAGGACCGATGGCGCCCGGTCTGGGGCAGCGGCTACACCGAACTCTTCTTTCTCGACGAACCCACCGCGCTCGCCGCCGGACATCGACCCTGTTTCGAATGCCGTCGCGCCGAGGCGGAATTGTTCCGCGCGGCTTTCGCGAGCAAGGCCCGCATCAGCGCGCTCGACATGGACCTGCGCCTGCATGAGGAGCGCCTGGACGGAACGAGCAAACGCCGCCACGCGCTCCCGATCGACGCACTTCCCGACCACGCGATGATCGCGCGTGGCGACGCGGCGTTTTGGGTGCACGGCGACAGGCTTCACCCCTGGAGCTTCCAAGGTTACGGCGAGCCCATCGCGCGCCCCACGCGCGAAACCGTCGATGTGCTCACGCCGCCGTCCATCCTGCGCGCGTTAGCCGCGGGCTATAAGCCACGGTCGCCTTCGGCTTGACCCGCGCCGGGCTTTCCCAGCAAATCCCCTCTCATTTCGCGTGATGCGCGGCGACGGAGGGACGAGCGTGCTTCGAAGGATTTTGATGGCCGGCGTATTGCTCGTCGCGGCGACGTCGTGCGCTCCGGCGTTTGACTGCAAGAAGGCCGCTACACCGAGCGAGAAAGCGATCTGCGCCGACCCCGCCGCGCTCGCCGCGGACGCGGCGATGAGCAGCGCCTTCTCCAGCCTTCTCGCGAGCGCGCCGGCGGCGCAACTCGGGCCGATCGCCGCCGCGCAAGTGAAGTGGCTGCACGCGCGCGACAGTGAATGCGCCGACAGCGCCGCCGGGACGCTCGGCGCCTGTCTCGCCCGTCAGAGCACGCAACGCTTGTCGTTCTTGCTCGGCCAGCCCGAGGCCGGCCCCGGCGCGGCGAGCCGCATCACGCCCTGGTTTCGCTTCGAGAAGGGCGGCAAGGGCCGCGCCGCGATCGACATCGAACTGCTGAAATTCCCCGATCCCACTGATGCCGCCGAGCGCGCGTTCAACGCGGCCGCGGACAAGCTGGTGGGCGACCTCGATCAGCCGGAAAAAGACGATCCGTCCGCCGACCGGTTCGACTATGAGCGTTCGATGCGTCTCACTTATGCGTCGCCTCGCTTCGTCTCCGCGCATCTGGACGCCTATCAAGACGTCGGCGGCGCGCATCCGGCGACGTTCACGGGCAACGTCAATGTGGACTTCGCGGCTGGCAGAGAGGCGCGCTTCGACGACCTCGTCGATGCGCGAGGCGCGGAAAAGATCTTCTCGATCTGCATGCGATCGGTCGCGGCGCAGAAGAAGGACAAGATGGGCGCCGACGCGCCGAAAAGCGCGGACGACCTCGCCGAATTGGTCAAGAACGTAAAGGACGCGACACGAAACCTCGCCGCCTGGAGCTTCGGCGCCGACAAGGCGACGATCGGCTATGATCCCTATGCGGTCGGGTCCTATGCGGAGGGCCCCTACGATTGCGAAATCCCCTACGCGACGCTGCGCGAGCTGGCGAAGCCGGGGTTTCCACTGCCGTGAGTGAATGGCTTACGCCAAGGAGGTCGCGCATTATGAAAAAGAAACTGCCCATATTGCGAAGTGACGCCGAAGCCGAGGCGTTCGTCGCCAACTCCGATCTCACGAAATACAATCTGTCCGGAATGGTCCCGATGCGGTTCGAATTCAAACCGAAGGACAAGTCGATCAATTTGCGGTTGCCGGAACCGTTGCTCGAAGCTGTTCGGACGCGCGCCAAGGGCGCCGGCATTCCCTATCAGCGCTTCATACGCCTCGTGTTGGAAAAAGCTTTGAGCGAGGCTTGAGACGGCGACGGCCTTCAAAGCGCGCCTCAACCCTGCGCTGTCGGGCGAATGACGATCTCGTTCACATCGACGTCGGCGGGTTGTTCGATCGCGTACGCGATGGCGCGGGCGATGGCGTCGGGCGGGATCGCGATCTTGTCTCGCGCCTTGATGATCTGAGCCCGCACCTCGGGAACCGTCATCGAATCCGCGAAATCGGTATGCACGAAGCCTGGCGAAATGACAGTCACGCGCAGCTTGTCGCCGGCTTCCTAACGCAGGCCCTCCGAGATCGCGCGCACGGCGTTCTTCGTGCCCGCATAGACACCCTGCATCGGCACGATCTTCAGCCCCGCGGTCGACAGCACGTTGACGAAATGCCCGAAGCCCTGCTCGCGGAAAATCGGCAGCGCGGCGGCGATGCCGTAAAGCACCCCCTTCACGTTGACGTCGATCATGTCCACCCAATCCTCGACGCGCAGATCGTCGAACAAGGACACCGGCCCAATGCCGGCGTTGTTGACGAGAACATCGAGCTTGCCGAACCGTCCGAGCGCGAGACCGACGAGGGCAATAACGTCCTCGCGCCGTTTCACGTCGGTGCTGAGATAAGCGGCCTCTCCTCCCGCATCGACTATGCGATCGACGAGCGCCTCGAGCCGCTCCGTTCGGCGCGCGCCGAGCACGACCCTGGCGCCGCGAGCCGCGAGCGCGAGCGCCGTCGCCTCGCCGATGCCGCTGCTCGCGCCCGTGATGACGACGACCTTGCCGGCGATGTCGGACATGGAAGGCTCCCTATTGCGCCGCCTGCGCGCCGGGGAAAGCCACCTCCACCAGCGTGCCGTGCTCCTTGCGGCTCTTGATCGAAAAATCGGCGTGGTTGGCCTCGACCAGCGCCTTGGTCAGCGGCAGCCCGAGCCCCGTGCCTTCCTGGCGCCGACCGCCCGGCAAACGACGGAACGGCTCCAAGGCGATTCCGAGTTCGCTTTCGTTCATGCCGATGCCGGTGTCGCGGACCCGGATGACGGAATGACCGGATTCGTCGAGGGCGGTGGAAATGATGACCTGGCCGCCCGGCTCGTTGAACTTCACCGCGTTCGACATCAGATTCAGCATGATCTGACGCAGCGAGCGCTCGTCGGCCATCACATTGGGCAATTTGTCGAACAACGACAGCCGCATGATGATCCGCGCGCGCGCCGCCTGCGGCTGCATCAGCGCGACGCTTTCGCGGATGATGCGGTTGGCGTCGACCGGCGCGAATTGCAGCTCCATCTTGCCCGCCTCGATCTTGGCGAGATCGAGCAGATCGTTGGCGAGGCTCATTACGTGCTTGCCGGAGGTGTGGATGTCCTTGATGTAATCCTTGTAGCGCTCGTTGCCGATCGGCCCGAAGCGCTCCTCCATGATGACTTCGGCGAAGCCGAGAATCGCGTGCAGAGGCGTGCGGATTTCGTGGCTGACCCGGGCAAGAAAATCGGTCTTGCGGGCGCTCTCCTTTTCTGCGGTCTCGCGCGCGGCCTCGCGCTCGCATTGGGCCGCCTGGACATGCGTGAGATCGCGCAGCAGCGCGAAATATTCAGACGTTCCCAAATGCGTCAGGCGGCCGAACTCCAGACGGGCGGGGAGCGAATGGCCGGCATGGTCGCGGGCCACCACGTCCAGCCCTTCACCTTGCGGGGTAAGGGAGTCCGCGCGCACGACGCGGTCCAGCGCGGCGGTCGCCTCCGCCTGGCTGGCGGGCGCGAGCAACATCAGGAAACTTTCGCCCGCGGCTTCCTTCTGGTCATAGCCGAACAGGGCCTCGGCGCGTGGGTTCATACCCAGAAGCCGCCCGGTCGAATCGAGTCGGACCATGCCGTCCACGGCGACGTCGAGCGCGGCGGAGAGTTCGCGCGTCGCGGTCGCATGGCGCCGGACCTCGAGTTCGAGCGCCCGCAGTTCGGCGTTGTGCTCGGTCTCGCGCGAGCGGCGGACGGCCATCAGCACGGCGGGCGCGCCGGCCCAGGATATCGGCCGCGCTTGCGCATCGACGGTCATGAATTCGCCGCTGGCCGTCTCCAACGGCATGCCGCCACCGTCCCCCGCCGGGGCCAATGTCTCGGGGTCGCGGCCACGGAAGATATGCTTCAGGCCGTCCCGCGCGCGGAATTCGTCGAGATTGGCGTAGCCCACGAGATCCAGCAGAGTCTGGTTCAGATACACCGCCTCGCCCGCGCGCATGACCAGAGCGCCGATCGGCAGATGATCGAGCAACGCCGCGAGATCGTGTTGCGCGGATTCGACGTTCGGCTCGCTCGACGCTGCAACAGGAGCGACGATGGCCTCGGACGGTTCCGCGGGATCGGCCCCTTCTACCTCGCCGCGCGGAGCACGAGGGCGGACGCCGAGCGCGCGCGCGATCTCCTTGAACGCGTCTCGCTCCTGCGAAGTCAGTTCGACGCTGTCGCCCGCCACGCGCGGCGGCTCCGGTTCCGGCGACGTCGGCGCGAGCGCGCCGGGCGTGGAAGGCCGGATCGGCACGACGTTTGGCGGACCCTGAGTGCCGGCGGGCCGGAAAACGAAGATCTCCGCGCCGCCTTCCCGGCCCATTCGGGGCGGCGTGAGGGGCGTCTCGTCCTTGGACTCCGCGACCGGGACGGGGGGCCCATCGAGACCTTCCGCCAACGCGGCCGGCGAAGCCTCGAAGGAATCAGGGGAAGCAAGTTCGGGCGGCGCGGGCGTTTCGCGCTGGGATTCCGGGACGAAGGGATGCGCGAGGTCGACGGGAAGATCGTCCGCGGGCGAAACAGCTCCCTCCGCGATGGGCGCTTCGATTTCAGGGGGCGGCGTCGAGTTCGTTTCGCCTTTCGGCTCGGAATGCTCGATTTCCGCCGCTATCGCCCGTTCGGTCGTATCCGCGTGCGGCCCGATCGCGAGCGCCAATCCATGTTCCTCGTCCGGGGCGACCGCATCGCTCGGCTCGATCGAGCGCGAAGCTTCCGGCGCGAGATGGTCGCTGGTTTCCATCGCTTGTAGGTGAACCGTCGATGGCGCCTCGGTCTCGTGCGTCAACGCCTCGGGCGCCGTAGCGGCGACGGGCGCGTGCTCCTCGTAAGCGACAGCCGGCGGGTCGTGGCGTTCGTGAACGGCCGGCTCAGCGGTCGCGTGCGCGAGTTCCGCGCTCTCGCCCGTGAACACGCCGAAGCCGCGAAACCCCGAGAACTTCCGGTCGCGATCGAATTTCGGGGCTCCGGACACGAGGGCGACCCGCGCTCGCCCATGGCCAGGCTCCGGCCATGCTAGCCTCAGGCCGGAGAAAGTGAGATGGGCGGCCAAGGCGCTCGCCCAGAACTCGGCGGAGTCGAACCCGATGCGGGCGCGCAGAGCCTCGGCCGTTTCGCCAGTTCTCGGCGCGTGCGGCCCGAGCCGCGCGGCCACGGCGGCGTCCGGCGGGTCGAATTTTCCCTCGTCGTCCGTGGCCCAGAGAAAGCGCACGGGCCCGTCGATCGGCGGCGGCGTGAAAGGATCATCGACAATGGGAGAAACAGTCGCCGAGGTCTCCGGCTCCGGCGTCTCCGCTGTTTGCGCGGCAAGGCTATCGCTCGCGCGAACCGGCGCCGCGGCCACCAGAAGCGGCGCTCCGTCCGGTCCGGCGATGCGCGCGCAGAGCCAACCCACCGGGATCGGCAGCCGGCCGACGAAGAACCGGAGACTTTCCAGTCGCGGGGCGCCGCCCAGGGGCAACGCGTTCATGAGATGGCGAAGTCGGCGCGCGCCCGGGCTCGCGGCGTCGAACAGAACCGCGTCGAGCGCGGCGAGATCTTTCACGCCGAAGGTCGCGAGCGCCGCCGGCGTGGCGAAGGCCACGCGCGGCGGATCGCCCTCGCCGACCACGAGCGCGGCGCCGCGCGCCGACGCGGCCGCGAAGGGCCCGCGCGCGAGGAACTCGGCGAGAAACCCGGAAGTGAAGGCGTGAGGTGCGGCGGCTTCCATGGTCCCTTACATATATAAAGTCGGCGGGCGCTTCGCGCGAGGCTCGCCCCGCCCACGGCCGCAGCGCGCCGACGCCAACGTCCTTAGCAAATTCTTAACGCTTTCGCTCGGATTTCGCCGATCCGTCCCCATGAAGGTCATGTTAGGGTTAAATTGTAATTGGTGCGATGCGATAATCATGTTGCACTGCAGCAATTACAATGCTACACAACGCCTAAGAACGAAGCGTGGAAGCACCAAGGAAAAAGGAAACGGATCATGGCGAACACCCCCTTTGAAGTTCCGAATGAATTGCGCGATTTCGCGGAGCGTAGCGTCGATCAGGCCCGCAAGGCCTTCGAGGGCTTCGTGACCGTCGCTCAGAAAGCGGTCGGCACCGTCGATGCGGCGAGCGCCACCACTCAGGGCAGCGTCAAATCGGTCGGCTCGCATGTCCTCGGCTATGCCGAGCAGAATGTGAACGCGGCTTTCGAACTGGCCCACAAACTGGTTCAAGCCAAGGATCCGCAGGAAGCCTTCGCCCTCCAGAGCGAATATCTGAAGACCCAGCTCAGCGCCTTGCAGGAGCAGGCCAAGGAAATCGGCACGCTGATCCAGAAGAGCGCCGTCCCCGGCTCGACGAAATAATCGAGGCGCCCGCGCGCCTTCGCCCGACAAAATTAACGAGAAGGATTGAACATCATGGCCTCCGCCCCGAAGAAAGCCCCCCTCGCCGCCGCCGCTGAACCGGCGCCCGTCGTGGAAACCGTCGCCGCCGCCCCGGAGCCGGCAGTCGCCGAGCCGGTAGCCGCGGCGGCTCCGCTCAAGGACGTCGCGAAGATTTTCGAGGCGCCGCTCGCGTCGCTGACCGACATCCAGGACAAGGTCCGCACCGTGATCGACAAGGGTCTCAGCGAGACCCGCGCCAACTATTGCAAGGCCAAGAGCGCCGCCGACGAAGCCGCCAGCGCGATCGAAACGAGCTATGCGTCGGCCAAGTCCGGCGTCGTCGAGATCAATGTGAAAGCGCTAGAGGCTCTGCGCGCGAGCGCCGACGCCAATTTCGACTTCGTCAAGTCGGTCTTCGGCGCGAAGACGGTGTCGGAATATGTGACGCTGCACACCGAGTTCGCCCGCAAGCAGGTCGAACTCTTGACCGGCCAGACCAAGGAACTCAGCGCGCTAGCGCAGAAGGTCGCCACCGAATCCGCCGAAACGATCAAGGCGCAGGTCGCCAAGACGTTCAAGATCGCCAAGTAAATCAGCTCAACGACGGCGCGCGAATCCTCCCTCGCGCATCGTTGTGGCGCCGCCCCCGTTGGGGCGGCGTTTTTTTTCGCTTCACGCGTCGATGAAATCCGCCCGCGCGATCCCTTGCGCGTAGAGTAGCGCTGTCAGGTCGCCGTGGTCGATCCGCGCATGCGCGGCGGCGGCGACTTTCGGCTTGGCCCGGAACGCGACGCCGAGTCCCGCTTGGGTCAGCATCGCCAGATCATTCGCGCCGTCGCCGACGCCGAGCGTTTCGTGCGGCGCGAGGCCCAGCCGCTCGGTCAGATCGCGCAACGCCGCGAGCTTCGCGTCCGCCCCCAGTATCGGCTCGATCACCTTGCCGGTGAGGCGATCGTCGGCGATCTCCAGATTGTTGGCGCGATGTTCGTCGGCACCCAACCAACTCGCGACGGCGCCCGTGAACGGCGTGAAACCGCCCGACACGATCGCTGCGTAGCCGCCTCGCGCGCGAAACGTCGCGAACAGCGTTTTCGCGCCCGGCGTCAACGTGATGCGGCGCCGCAGCACGTCGTCGATCACGCGCATAGGCAGGTTCGCGAGCAATCCGACCCGCTCGCGCAGCGCCGATTCGAATTCAAGTTCGCCACGCATCGCGCGCTCGGTGACGCCGGCGACATAGGCGCCGACGCCCGCGGCGTCCGCGAGCTCGTCGATGCATTCCTGCCCGATCAAGGTCGAGTCCATGTCCGCGACCAACAGGCGCTTGGCGCGTGTCGCGACAGGTTGCACGATGACGTCGCAATCCGCCTCCGCCGCCGCGGCCGCCAATTCCGAGTGCGCGCCGTCGAAGTAGAGGTCGGCGGCAATTCCCTTGTCGAGCCAGCGCCTCGCGACGAAACCCGGCAGGGCTTGCGCGGCGTGCGCGATGAAGGCATCGCTGAGCGTCGCTCGCTGGGGATCGGAAACGAGCGTGGCGACGAAGGCGGGCGACGGCATGGGTTTTCCAGATACGGGGACACGGAGCGGGTGAAGATTCGCGCGCTTCTCATCGCAGGACCGACCGCGAGCGGCAAGTCCGCCGCCGCGATCGCGCTCGCGCGACGCTTCGGCGGAATGATCGTCAACGCCGATTCGATGCAGGTTTACCAGGACTTGCGGGTGCTGACGGCGCGGCCCGACGAGGCCGAGGCGCGGCTAGCGCCGCATCGCCTGTTCGGCGAGATCGACGGCGGCGTGAACTTTTCGGTCGGGCGCTGGGCCGAGGCGGCCAAGGGCCTTCTCGCGCAAGCCCAGGGCCTCGTGATCTTCGTCGGCGGCACGGGCCTGTATTTCAAGGCGCTGACGCAAGGGCTCTCCGAGATGCCCGCCGTGCCCGAGGATGTGCGCGCGCGTATCCGCGCCGAGGCCGAGGGCGAGCCGACGCCGGCGCTGCACGCGCGGCTCGCGAGGATCGATCCCGAAACCGCGGCGCGGCTCAGGCCCAGCGATCGGCAGCGGCTGTTGCGCGCGTCGGAAATCTTCGCCGCGACCGGGCGTCCGCTCGTCACGTTTCAGAACGCGCGAGAAACACCCCCATTGGCGGAGGGCGAATGGGCCGGCCTGTTCCTGGCGCCCGAGCGCGCCGCGCTCAACGCGCGCATCCAGGCCCGGTTCGCGACCATGCTGCAGAATGGCGCGCTCGACGAGGTCGCCGCGCTGGCGAAGCGCGGGCTCGACCCCGCGCTGCCGGTGATGCGCGCGCATGGCGCGCCGCATCTCATCCAGCATCTCGAGGGCAAACTCTCGCTCGAAGCTGCCTCCGCGCTCGGCGTGCGCGACACGCGGCAATACGCCAAGCGACAGTTCACCTGGGCCCGCCACCAGATGCCGGACTTCCATTGGGTGGCGCCCGAAGACGCCGAGACCGCGGGCGCGCGGCTGCTTTCACTCGACGAAACCTTGCGGTAAATCTTCGCGCATGGCCCGCGCACCGAAATCCAAGACGCCCGTCCTCGACGCCGCCCGCGCGGAGCACGCGCGCCTCGGCGCCGAGATCGCCGAACACGACAAGCGCTATCACGGCGAGGACGCGCCGATCGTCTCCGACGCCGACTACGACGCGCTCCGCCGACGCTACGTCGAACTCGAGACGGCGTTCCCCGTGCTTCGCGACGCCGAATCGCTGAGCGGAAAAGTGGGCGCCGCGCCGTCGGAGAAATTCGCCAAGGTGCGCCATGCCGTGCCGATGCTCTCGCTCGGCAATATCTTCGCCGACGACGAGGTCGAGGAGTTTTGCGCGCGCGTGCGGCGATTCCTCGGGCTCGCCGAGGACGCGCCGCTCGCGGTGGTCGCCGAGCCGAAGATCGACGGGCTGTCCTGCTCGCTGCGCTATGAGCATGGCGAACTCGTGCAGGCGGCGACACGCGGCGACGGCTACGAGGGCGAAGACGTCACCGCCAACGTCCGGGTGATCGACGCGATCCCCAAGACCCTGCGGGGCGCCCCTGAAATCTTGGAGGCGCGCGGCGAGGTCTATATGGCGTCGAGCGATTTCGCCGAACTCAACGCGCGCCAGATCGCGGCGGGCAAGCCGAGCTTCGCCAATCCGCGCAACGCGGCGGCGGGCTCGCTGCGTCAGCTCGATTCGCGCATCACCGCCGCGCGGCCCTTGAAATTCTTCGCCTACGCCTGGGGCGAACTCAGCGCGCCGATCGCGACCACGCAGCACGGCGCCATCGAAGCGTTCAAGCGGTTCGGCCTGCCGACCAATCCGCTGACGCGGCTCTGCGATACGGCGGCCGAAATGCTCGCGCATTTCCGCGCCATCGAGGCGATACGCGCGGAACTCGGCTACGACATCGACGGCGTCGTCTACAAGGTCGACGACCTCGCGTTGCAGGCGCGGCTCGGCTTCGTCTCGCGTAGTCCGCGCTGGGCGACCGCGCACAAGTTTCCCGCCGAGCGCGCGACGACTGTCGTCGAAGGAATAGAGATCCAGGTCGGGCGCACCGGCGCGTTGACGCCTGTCGCCAAGCTGAAACCCGTCACCGTCGGCGGCGTCGTGGTCTCCAACGCAAGCCTGCACAACGAGGACGAGATTGCGCGGAAAGACGTGCGCGTCGGCGACACCGTCATCGTTCAGCGCGCGGGCGACGTGATCCCGCAGGTGCTCGGCGTCATCGCCGAGAAACGCCCGGCCGACAGCGCGCCCTACGTCTTCCCGACCGTCTGCCCGGTCTGCGGCTCGGCCGCCGTGCGCGAGATCGACGAGAAGACCGGCGAGGCCGACGTCGTGCGCCGCTGCTCGGGAACGCTCGTCTGCGCCGCGCAGGCGGTGGAGGGCCTCAAGCACTTCTGCTCGCGCAACGCGTTCGACATCGAGGGCCTCGGCGACAAGCAGATCGAGCTGTTCTTCAAGCAGGATCGCATCAGAACCCCCGCCGACATCTTCGCGCTGGAGCGGCGCGACGGCTTCGGCGCGAAGCCGTTGCGCGAATGGGAAGGCTTCGGCGAGACCTCGGCGCGCAACCTTTTCGCCGCCATCGCGGCGCGGCGCGAGATCGTGTTCAACCGTTTCCTGTTCGCGCTGGGGGTGCGTCATGTCGGCGAAACCAACGCGCGACGCCTCGCCCGGCATTTTTCCGATTTCGCCGCGCTACGCGCCGCCGCCCGAGCGCCGAACGCGTTGGAAGCGTTCAGCGACATCGAGGGCGTCGGCCCCGTCGTCGCCGAAGGGATCGTCGACTTCTTCGCCGAGCCGCACAACGAGGCCGCGATCGACGCGCTGCTCGCCGAGGTCAGCATCCTGCCGATGGAGGCGATCGCCGCCGGCCATCCGCTCGCCGGCAAGACCGTCGTGTTCACCGGCTCGCTGGAGCGGATGACGCGCGACGAAGCCAAGGCGGTCGCCGAGCGGTTGGGGGCGAAGGTCTCCGGCTCCATCTCCGCCAAGACCGACCTCGTCGTCGCTGGCCCCGGCGCGGGCTCGAAGCTCGCCAAGGCGCGGGAGTTGGGCGTCGAGACGGTCGACGAGGAGGAATGGCTGCGCCGGGCGTCACGTTGACGTCACCGGAAATCATGAGGGGCGTTGCGGAATAACTACAGCGCCTAGGCGTGGACTCATGCGAATGTCTCTTCAGATTTACTAGAGAGAGACGCCAGAGGCGGCGCGGGGCCGGAGATGAAAAAAATCTGAATTTCGACCGTAGCTCTTTTGATCGCGGCGCCCGCGATGGCCGCCGACCTGCTGCCCACCCACAAGGCTCCTCCGCCGCCCGTGGCGACCGAATTTAACTGGACGGGTTGCTATCTCGGCGTGAACGCGGCCGCGGCCTTCAGCAGCAGTTCTTTCGACGTCTATACTCCGCCTACGTCAGAACCCGAAAATCTGACGCGTATTTGATGCGGAAATTATCTGTGATTTTGCTTCGGAATTTGTGGAATTCATTGGGAACGGTTTCGGTCAGGAATTTCAGGATCGCGTCGCTGAATTCCTTTTTCGTGGCGTAGCAGGTGTTGTGGGTCACCCACCGGTGCATTTCTCCCCAAAG
>Ga0302319_10003079_pt1 | contig 35253 bp, 25 predicted proteins | sample Bog_T0_2_FD_203319 | JGI IMG/M metagenome (GOLD analysis project Ga0302319, IMG submission 203319) | Peat permafrost microbial communities from Stordalen Mire near Abisko, Sweden - Bog_T0_2 | ecosystem: Environmental > Terrestrial > Soil > Wetlands > Peat | place: Sweden: Abisko, Stordalen Mire...
CGGCCAGGGCAAGACCTCGGTGCGCGCGGCCTATGGCATCTATGACACCCTGCCGCTGACCTACCTCTTCACCCTGGATACCGTGTCCGTGGCCCCCTTCGGCAGCACGGCCAATCTGAGCCCCGCGCCGGCCGGCAGCTTTGGAGCCTACTCCACCAACTCCACGAACCCCAAGCTTGCCTATAACCTGGCCATCGCCAATCCCACCAATAAGACTGCTTACATTCAGCAGAACTTCAGCCGTCCGTACGTGCAGCAGTACATCGTGAACGTGCAGCAGGAGTTGTTCAAGAGCCTTAGCCTGGAGTTCGGCTATACGGGTTCCCACGGCGTGCGTGAGCCGCTCAAGAGCAACGACGGAAACATAGTTGAGCCAACGGGGCCGGGCTCCACGCTGCAGAACCTTATCTGGCCGGCCTTGGTGCCAACCACGGTCGCGGGCAAGACGACCTACGCCACCAGCGGCACCAAGCTGAACCCGCTGGTCGGAGCGGAAGACACGACGATGTTCAATGAGTCCACAACTTACAACGCCCTCAACGTCGCGTTGCGCGGCTCGGGACGGAACTATCGCCTCGGCGCCTCCTACACATGGAGCAAGTCATTGGACGAGTCATCTTCGTCCAATGGCGGCACGAACTTCACCAACTCGCTGATCGCGCCCTTTCCAAACTACGTTGGCCGCTTCAAGGGACCCTCGGACTTCAACGTGCAGCAGAACTTCGTCCTCAACGCCCTGTACACGCTGCGCGGCGTCAAGAGCGGCAACAGCTTTGTCAGGGCCGCAACGGACGGATTCCAGTTGGGCGGAATCGTTCGCGTCGCGACAGGTCTGCCGTTTACACCGCTTATCTCCGGCGATCCGCTGGGTCTCTCCAGTGCTAATACCTTCTCTCTGCCGGACCGTGTATACGGCGCGGGATGCACCGGTAACCCCACTGACCTGACTCAGCGCAGTCCGTCTTCGTCAGTGAACTTCCTCAAGCGCCAGTGCTTCGCTTATCCAATGCCGATTGCGGGCCCCAACGGCAGCTACTATCCCCGCATCGGCAATGAGGGCCGCAACTCGGTCTACGGTCCGGGCATCACGACTGCGGATATCTCTCTTGTCAAGAACACCGCCGTGCCCCGGCTGGGCGAGCTCGCCCGGGTCGAGTTCCGTGCGGAGGCCTTCAACGCCCTCAACCACCCGAACTTCCAGGTGCCTGCACGCGCCAACTCGGTTATCTATAAGGCATCGACGAATCCAGCCGTCGCCGGCGCGGCATCGAATCTGCAACTGTTGACCGTAACCTCAACGCCCGAACGGCAGATTCAGTTCGGCCTCAAGATCATCTTCTAGCATTGGAATGGCAGGGTGCCGGTCGCTTTGCGGCGGCCGGCATCCTTTTTTTGTCTGAGATTGCTGATCGGAAGCTACGAGTATATGCGTTTACTGCATTGCCTTCACTTGTTGAGCAGCATCCCGACGGGTCAGCGGCAAAAACCCGTCCGAATCTGAGACCACCTTCTGTCCCTCTTCGCTGTACACGAAGCGCAGGAACTCCTTGACCAGCGGCGGTACAGCTTGTCCGGGAGGCTGGTTGACGAAGACATAGGTCATGCGGGCAAGTGGATAGGTCCCCGCGATCAGAGACTCGCGAGTCGCCCTCACATAGGGTGACCCGCCGGTGGCGGCCAAGGACAGCGGCTCGGCATCGCCGTTGGCATAGCGCAGACTCGATATCGCCAGTCCATAAGGGTCACGCACCAGCGCGTCCATCGTCTGCTCGCCGGCTTCATAAATCGTTCCATCCGGATGCCGCGAATCACTGAACTCGCGGACGGTCTTCCAGCTCACCTTCCTGCTATCGCCCTGCAGGGCATGCAGAACGAAGGCCCCGGTGCCCGACTCCGTGTCCATGATGTACAGGTGGACCGGCCTGTCCTTCCACTCGCCGCCAAGACCTAGATCTCCCCAAACGGGTACGTGACCTGCTGCTTCACCACAGCCAAACAGCGCTCTCAACTGTACGATCGTCAGCTCACGAAGCGGATTTCCCTTATGTACGAAGAGGACAGGTGCGTAGCTCTTGCCGGGGACGTCGAGGCTGCCGGCCATCAGGCGAAGCTGCAGAGGTTTGTACTGGAGAGAGTGCAGGAAGCCGTCATTTTCAGTTGTATTGCTCTCGCGCCCAAACAGAGCGAGGTCCGCGACGCCTCCGTACAGACCCGGCATGGCCGTGTCGGTACCCATCAGCGATGTCTTGAAGCGCGCCTCCGGATGATGGCTGCGAAAGCGGTCCTCCCAACTCTGCACGACGGATGCCATGGCGGGGTCGCCCCATATGCGAAGGACACCACCGGAAACACTGGCCGGCTTGGACGTTGCCTCAGGCTTCTGCGCAGAGAGGGCAAAGGCAGCCAGCGATGCCGTACAGAGCCCAGCGAGACTTTTGTGCAGCACACTTGGAGTCAATCGAGCTTCCTCCGTTCTTTCGCCAGGGCCGCTGGGTCAAGTGGCAGATACCGACCGTCATCCAGCACAACCTGTTGGCCTTCGCGGCTTAACAGATAGCGCAGAAATTCTTTGAGCCTGGGATCGACCGGCATCCCCGGCCTGCGGTCGATGACCGCGGGGATGATGCGTGCGAGGGGGTAGGTGCGATCGATGAGCGTTTGCTTCGTGACCGCATAGAACGGACCATCAGGCGTCGCGCCCAGAGGGAGGGCTTTTACGTTTGCATTCGCATAGCGGATATTCGAGACGGCGATGCCATAGCGGTCTTTGGCGAGGTTATCGAGTATCTGCTGTCCATGGTCGTAGATCGTACCGTCAGCCCGGTAGATGTGAGAAAACTCACGCAGATCGCAGTTCCAGTGATGGCTGCCCTGCATGACATAGTTCTGGAGAAAGATTCCGAAGCTGTCATCGATGCGCCAGCTATAGGGCGTGACGGGTTTATCGGCCCACTCGCCGGTAAGGCCCAGTTGCCCCCAGGTACGAATATTGGTTGTGCCGCGCCGGTGTTCGGTGCCGAGAATTCCATCGAGTTCCGTGAGGGAGAGTTTTGTGATGGGATTGTCTTTGTGGACGAAGACCATCTGCGCATAGTCGATGTTGCGGATGTCGACGCTGCCTGTGAAGACGTCGACGCCCAGTGGAGGATAGTGCCTGACGCGCTCAAAGGTGCGGACAGCTGCCGGGTCAATCTCCTCGCCGAGGATGGCGATGTCCGCGACGCCGTTGTAGAGCGCAGGGATGGCTGACGAAGTGCCATACATCCGGTACTCGAGTTTGATGCCGGGCTGAAAGCGCTGAAAATCCTTCTCCCACGCGGCGAGCAGTTGGCGCATCCACGGAATCTTTGCGCTGCCGTGGCCGGAGACGCGGATTACGCCGCTCACCATCTGCTGCGGTACGTAATGCGGCATGGAGGCGACAGCTGACACTTCGTAGGGAACGCCAGTGGGGGCCTGCGCTGCAGCAATGGAGGCAAGCAGCGTCATTCCAACCAGTAGAGATCGTATGGGGAAGACTGGCGGCGCTCTCAAGGAAATGTCCTCCCCGTTGGATCACGGACTGTTGCGGAAGTCTAGGGCAACTTCTTAAGTTCCTGCTGCACGGCGGCGGCGGTAAGAGGCAGAAAAATCTTTTGTTTCGCGACGGACTCCTGCCCCTGCCGGCTGAGGATGAAGCGCACAAACTCCTCTACAGCAGGCTTTGCGGGATGCCCCGGCGCTGCGTTCAAGTACAGATACATGGAGCGTGTAAGCGGATACGAGCGGTCCGCAACCGTGGAGAGTGTGAATGGAATGTACGGTGCGCCGGCCCGCGCCGCGAGAGCCAGCGCCTTCACCTCCGGCGTCTGCTCTGCAATGCCGCTGTAGGCGATAGCATAGCGGTCTCTGCCGAGGTCTTTCATCATGAAGGCATCCGAGGAGACGATGGGCTTGTCATTCGCGTCGTAGGTATTGGCGTACTCCTTGATGTCGCACGCCCACTTCGGCCCATTGGGCAGCGTGGGACCACCTCCACCGCCGGTCTCAAATACCTTCAGCGCGAAAAAGGCGGCGATGTTGTTGTCACTGGGGTAGCCAAAGATGTGAATTGGCTGTTTGGCCCAAGCGCCGGTCAGGCCGAGCTGGCCCCACGTGGTCACATGCCCGCCGGGGCCACAACCGAAGATGGATGCTGCCTGTTGCAGCGTGAGATGCGTAAGCGGGTTCTGTTTGTTGACAAAGATGCCCAGCGCAAAGGCCTGGTAGGGCGTATTGAAGCTGCCCGTCGCCGTGACGATCTCCATGGGGTCGTACTTGAACATGCGGCGGAAGGACAAGTTCTCGAGCGGGGCGATCTCGCGACCCAGCAGTCCAATGTCTGCCACGTCGAAGACCAGGGCCGGGATTCCGTGGACGGTGCTGGTCAGATTGTCTTGAAAGACGACGTTAGGCTGGTACTGGAGGAAACCCTGCTCCCAGCCCTTGAGCATCGCGCGCTGGTGATAGTCGCCGCTGATCCGAATGACGCCGGAGACCTGCTGTTGGGGCCTGTACTCCGGCATCGCCGCAGCATCCTGAGGCGATGCCGTGCGATGAGCAAAGATCAGCGCAGCCAGCGCGAGTGCCGATAGGGCCTTCATCCTGTTCTCTCTCACTGCAGCTTCTTCAGACCTTCCTGCACCGTGGCAGCGTCCAGCGGAAGATACTTCCCGTCCTTCTCCAGCAGCTCCTGGCCCTGCTTGCTCAGGACAAAACGAATGAACTCGCGGAGCTTGGGGTCGAGCGGCTTACCCGGAGCCTTGTTGATCCAAAAGGACTGCCCACCCCACAGCGGATAACTGTGGTTCTGCAGGCTCTCCATCGAGTAGTGGACGTAGGGGCCGGCATCGGTGGCGGCGAGATCGAGGATCTTCACATCCGTAGGAAAGTTGGGATGGTAGCGAACGAAGCCGATGCCGTTGGGGTCATCGCGCACGTGATCCACAATCTGGTCGGCTTCGAGGTAGGTCTTGCCGTTGGGCAAGGTGTAGTTGCCGAAGCCGAGCAGGTTCTCATTCCACTTGTCGCTGGAGTGCAGAACCTTGTCAGAGAATTCCAGCGCGGTGGCGTAACGCAGGCTGTAGCCATAGGTATCGATGGGCTTGCCGGCCAGCGTGCCGGTGACTCCAATCTGACCCCACGTGCGGATGTTCTTCTCCGGCCCGCGCGCGAACTCCGTGTGCCAGGCGGTGCGTACCCAGCCGCCGGCGCGCGCCGCGCCGAAGATGCCGTCAAGCTGCGTCATGCTGATCTTAGTGATGGGGTTTTCCTTGTTCACCACGATGACCATGTTGTTCTGCCAGCCGACCACGTCGTAAGAGCCGGTAAGGATGGTAATGCCGGTAGGCGCGTTGCCCTTGAGCCTCTGGTAGGAGAGATAGTCATAGAAGCTTGGCTCATGCGTCACGCCGATGTCGGCGAGCCCCAGGTAGAGGCATGGGATGGCGTCGGCGGCGGTCTCCAGATCGTACTGGAGCGTAATGCCGGGCTGGTACTTGCTGAAGGCGTCCTTCCACCAGCCGCCCAGCGGCGAGTCACCGAGGTAATTGTTGCCGCAGACGCGCAGCACTCCGGTGGGCTTGCCCTCTGGCACGTAGTCGGGCAGGCCGCTAAGGTCGAACTTGCGCGTATAGGCGGGGCTGTTGGCGATCGCGGACATGCGCGCCTTGCGCTCCAACGCGGAGCCCTCGGGATACTTCTTCGACTCCGCGTTGGGCTGATACTTGTCACTCATCTGGGCACGGCCCACGGTGCTGAGCAGGCAGGGAAGCAGAACAGTAGTGGTGGCGAGTGCGCGGCAGAGTCTCATCGAAAATTCCCTCGGTTGCGTGCTTTCGTGCTGGAAGGGCAAGCGAAAATGTACCGCCACAAGGTTCGGTTGCGCAGATGAAAGTCTATAGAACTTCAGATGAGAGATCGTTCATTCAAGTTTTTTTCGCTCCGCGTAAGCGGCCCCCGCGTTGAGCTTCAGAAAGTCCCCCTGCTGCTCCACCAGCGCCTGACCTTCCTCGCTCAGGATGAAGCGCAGAAACTCGCTCACCTTTGGATCCACCTGCTGATCCTTCGAGCGGTGAATATAGATGTAGACGGAGCGCGCCAGCGGATACGTATGGGCCGTTACGCTCTCCGGAGAAAGAGCCACGGCCGACGCCTCACCCGAAACCGGCAACGCCTTGATCTGCGGGCCCAGAAAGCCCAGCGTTGCAACGGCGAGGCCGTCCGGATCACGCTTCAACGCATCGGCAATCTGCTGTGCCGCCGGATAGATCGTGCCGTTGCTTCGGGCCTTGTCTTTGAACTCGCGCACGATCTCCCAGTTCCAACAGTCCCTGGTGCCCAGTACAGCCTGCTGTAGAAAGGCGCCTGTCCCGGTCTGGTCGTCATAGACAAAGGCGTGGACGGCCCTGTGGCTCCAAGTGCCCGTCGCACCGGCCATCGCCCAGGTGACGGGCTTTGCATCCGCTGGACAACCCAGGATCGCGGCGAGTTGCGCCATGCTGATCTGCTGCACGGGATTGTTGCGCGAAACCAGTACCGCGAGCGCCGGCGATCTGCCCTCGGTCTTCAGGCTGCCATTCATAACCTGTATGCCGAGCGGCTTCACCCGGTAGACCCACTCAAAGCCGATCACCTCATTCACGGTGGCGGGCCTTCCCATTAACGAAAGGTCGGAGGTGTCTGTAATGATTCCTGCCATGCTGGTGGCGGTGCCAAGCAGGTTGTCCTGAAATGTAATCTCGGGATGATGTTTGCGGAACGCCTGCTCCCATGCCGTCATCGTGCCGCGCATCGCATCATCGCCCCAACTGCGAATCACTCCCGGTCCAAGCGGAGCAGGAGTGTACGACGGCAGGGCCGCCTGTTGTGCGGCGCAGGCTCCCCACGCCATGAAGGCGAACACGGTCGACGGCAAGGCACGAACGAAGATGCCTTGGGCCCTCAATTCAACTTCTCCAGCTCCCGGCGTGCAGCCTCCGGCTGCATGGGAAGGTACTTGCCGTTGCGCACGATGTCTTCCTGCCCCTCGCGGCTGAGGATGTAGCGCAGAAACTCCCGCACCTTGGGATCGACAGGTTGTCCTGGAACGCGATCAATCTCCGCGGGGATGATGCGCCCCATGGGATACTCGCGGTTAATCAGTGTGGCCTTGGTCGCAGCGTAGAACGGGCCACCGGGGTTGCGTCCCAGCGCCAGCGGCTTAACGGCATTGCCTTTCAGGTAGCGCACGTTGGACAACGCCATTCCATAGGGATCGTTTGCCAGGTCATCCAGGATCTGCTGCCCGCTGTCATAGATGGTTCCATCGTCCCGGTGGATGTGGGCGTACTGCTTCATGCCGCAGCGCCATTGGTGGCTGTTGTGCAGCGCTGTACGTTCAACAAAGGTGGAAAACACATCGGACTCATGCCATCCATACAGATGGATGGGCTTGTCCGCCCACTCCCCTGTGAGCCCAAGTTGCCCCCACGTCCGGATGTTGGCGGACTTGCCGCCCTGGTGATACGCGAAGACCTTGTCGATCTGCTCCAGGGTCATGTGAGAGAGCGGGTTCCTCTGGTTCACAAAGACGCCGATGGCGAAGTCGAAGTTCCGCACGTCGAGGCTGCCGGTGGCAATCTCGACTTCGAGCGGCGGATAGTGCTTCACCTGTTCGAAGGCCACCGTCTCAAACGGATAGATCTCCTGGCCAAGGATGGCAACGTCGCCCTTGCCGGTATACAACGCCCCCATGGCAGACGCCGTGCCGTACATGTCGTACTCAAACTTCACTCCTGGCTGGTACCTGGTAAAGCCGTCTTCCCAGGATTTGACCAGCATGCCCATGAAGTCCAGGACCGGAGCTCCATGCCCCCACAGCCGGATGGTTCCCGAAACCATCTGTTGAGGCTGATAGTGAGGCAAACCGTTCAGGGCCTTTTGTTCGGGACTGCTGGCTTCAGCGAGGGTGCTCTTCGCCGCCTCGGCGGTGGCCGGGATAGTCTCTCCCGGCCCGTTAGGACAAACACAGGCGGCCAACAGAACACAGACAATCCCGGCAGCGACTCCGCCGTTGAACCAGCGCCCTATAGCTTGCATGACACTCCCGTGATAGAGGCGGCCCCTAAGCAGGCCCGAAGAGGCTCTTCTCCGAGGCAATGCGCGCCTTCATGGCGTCGCGTATCTCGATAGCGATCTTCTCTTTCGCTGCCTTGTCGTCGCCCGGCTTGTAGTTGAATACGACGCCAAGTGCGCCGATGGTCTTACCTGCCTTGTCCTTCAAGGGCAGCTCCGCTTCAAAGTGCTTGCCTGTCGCGTCCACCTCGAGGTTGTTCTTGCCGGTGCGTATGCAGCGCAGGTCGTCCTCGTCACCCAGCTTGCCGATGCGGCCGAAGTTGGAGGCGATGATGTCATACTTCGGCGCGCCGCCGTGAATGGCCATCAAGATGACCTCCGGATGCGCGGCGAGTGCATCATCCACCAGCTTCTGGGCCAACGGCGCTGTCTTGTTGTAGCCGGGGTCCATCTCCTTCGGCTCTACCTTGCGCATGTGCGCGATCGCCTCTTCACGCGTGTCCTGCGCCTGTGCCATTCCAAGGCATCCGATTGCGAATGCCGCCGTTACCACGATCTTTCCGACCATCGTCATGTTGACTCCTCATAGTTACTTCGCAATGCAATCACTTCTTTGAGCCTGCTATTTATCTGCCTCTGAAATGAACGACCTCTTAAGGCAACATTAAAGAAGAGGCATACTACGGCGGTTCCTGCGGCTTTGTCACTCGGGAAGCTGTTTGGTTCCAAGGATCTCGAAGGCCAGTCCCAAGGCATCCTCCGGCGGTTGTGATCCGCCGATGGTGAGCTTATAAATTCCCGGCAGGATCGCCCGCAATCCGGCGGCATCTACCTGGCTCAACTGTCTCGGATCGAGGACAATCTGTACCTCTCGACTCTCGTGAGGGGCGAGGTGAATTCGCTTGAAACCCGCGAGCGCCCGGATGGGTGCCAGCTCGGAAGCAGGCGGCGTGAGGTAGACCTCCACAACCTCATCGCCGGCCAGTCTGCCGGTGTTTGCGACCCTCGTTGTCACGGTAAGCGCATCTCCGGCAGCAATCTTCGCCGCCGAGAGCCTGGCACCGGTGTACTGAAACTGTGTATAGCTGAGCCCGTCACCAAAACGGTAAAGCGGCGTCGCCTTCGAGTAGCGATAGGTGCGGCCCTGCATCGAGTAGTCGTCGAACGGCGGCACCTGCTCGATGGAGGCATAGAAGGTTACCGGCAGGCGGCCGGCAGGATTGTTGCGCCCAAGCAGCGTCTCCGCGATGGCGGTCCCGCCGGCTTCGCCGGGATACCAGGCTTCGAGAATCGCTGCCGCGTGCTGCTGCGCCCAGTTCACGGCCAGCGCGCTGCCGTTCATCAGCACCACGACCAGCGGCTTGCCGGTGGCGGCCACGGCCTCCAGCATCTGCTGTTGCTCGGCGGGGAGGTTCAGGTCGGTGCGGTCGCCGCCATCAAAGCCCGGGACCTTGATGGACATCTCCTCGCCTTCGAGGTGCGGCGAGAGGCCCACAAACGCCACGACCACGTCCGACCTCTGCGTAGTTTCGACGGCCGCCGCTCGCAATGCCTGGACGGGAGGCTGCCAATGGAGCGTGACGCCCGCACCGAAGAGCGGCGACTGGTGGGTGTACTCCATGCGCAGAGCATGGGGCTTCGTGTCCGCAAAGTGCAGCGTGAAGCGCGGCAAGGCAGCGCCACGCGGGCGCGGCGTTGTCTGCCGCGCCACCTGGACGCCGTCGAGATAGACGGTGAAGGACTCAGCCTCGTCGCACTTGGAGCAGTCGGCGAGTGTCGCGCTGAAGGTGGTGTCGCCTGCAACAGGCACGGCGATGGTGCCCGACCAGCGCACGCCGAAGCTCTTCGCGTCCACACCCGGCGCGGGGGGAGCGCCGTTCCAGTCGAAGTCGATCTGATGGTCGAGTCGGGTGAGGGTGGGCTTGCCGGCGAAGCTGTCGCCGGAGAAGTACTCCCCGCGCAGGCCGTGCTGGCCGGGGCTGCCTTCGGTGGCGAAGAGCGTCTCGGGGACCGGAACCATCAGGCCCTCCGCATAGCCCGAGCCCTGCGCGTAGAGCACCTTCGCGCGGCCCCGAAGCGCGGCGCGCAGGCCGTCCAGCGGAGTGAGCGGGTGCGAAGGGACGGCGTTGTAGTTGCCCTCGAGCGCGGCGAGGCTGGCAGCGTTGGGCCCGATAACGGCGACAGTCTTGACGTTGCCCGCGAGCGGCAGCACGTTCCCGTCATTCTTCAGCAGCACCATGGACTCCCGCGCGGTCTGCAACGCCAGTTCGCGGTGCGGCGCGGAGTCCACCTCGCTGAAGGGCATCCGCGCGTAGGCGACTTGTGAGGGAGGATCGAACATGCCGAGGTCGAAGCGTGCGCGGAAGAGCCGCTGCACGGCGGTGTCGAGCTCGGACTCCTGGATCAGGCCGGCCTTCACCGCCTTCACGAGCAGGGCATACTCGTCGTGGCCGCAACTGGTGTCGGTACCGGCGCGGACCGCGGCCACAGCCGCGTGCTCCAGGTCGGGAGTGAACTCATGGCCTTTGGCGATGTCGCCGATGGCGCCGCAGTCCGAGGTGACAAAGCCGTTGAAGCCCCATTTGTTGCGCAGCAGTTTCGTTAGCAGCTGCAGGTTCGCGCAGGCAGGCTCGCCGTCCACCGCGTTGTAGGCGCACATGACAGACTGCGCATGGCCTTCGGTGACCGTCGCACGGAACGCGGGCAGGTAGGTGTCTTCAAGATCGTGGGGAGAGACATTGACGTTGAAGCGGTGGCGCAAGGGCTCCGGGCCGCTGTGCACGGCGAAGTGCTTGGGCGTGGAGATAGCGCGCAAATACCGCGCATCATCGCCCTGCAGGCCGCTCACGAACGCCACGCCCATGCGGCCGGTAAGAAACGGGTCTTCGCCGTAGGTCTCCTGCCCCCGCCCCCAGCGCGGGTCGCGGAAGATATTGATGTTGGGCGACCAGATGGTCAGCCCGTAGTAGATGTTGCGGTTGCCTTCAGCGATGGCGTGGTTGTACTTGGCGCGCGCCTCGGTGGAGATCACCGTCGCGACGCGGTGCATCAGCGGAGTGTCCCAGGTGGCGGCCAGGCCGATGGCCTGCGGAAACAGCGTGGAATAGCCGGAGCGCGCCGAGCCGTGCAGCCCCTCATTCCAGTAGTCATACTCGGGCACGCCCAGCCGCGGAATCGCTACAGCGTGATTCTGCATCTGCGCGACCTTCTCCTCGAGGGTCATCTTCGCGACGAGTTCGGCGACGCGCCGGTCGCGCGCGGCGTCGGGGCGGAGCGCAGCAGCGGGCGGGACGGTACCCTGGGCAGCAACGGGAATCGGCAGAGCACTGAGCAAGACCGGCAGCAGGAGTATTCGCCGGCTACGCGAGGAAAAGCAGTTCAGGGCAGATGTCAGCATAGGCATCGATATCAGATTCCGGTCAAACGCAGAAAAAGCCCAATGACGATTGCGCCCAGGATGGGCCCAACCACGGGAATCGCCGCGTAGGCCCAGTCAGAGCCGCCTTTGCCCGCGATGGGCAGTAGCGCGTGCGCGATGCGCGGAGCCAGGTCGCGCGCCGGGTTGATGGCATACCCGGTGGCGCCGCCGAGCGAGAGTCCGATGGCCCACACCAGTATCCCCACCAGATAAGGCGCCAGACCCGGCGCTGGGCCGGCGGGAGCAAAGGTCTTGGCGCCGATGGCCCCGATGACCAGCAGCAGAACACCGGTCGCGAGGGCCTCGCAGAAGAGGTTGGAGAGCGGCTTGCGGATCGCCGGGCCCGTGGAGAAGACCGCCAGCTTGAGCCCGGGGTCCTCGGTCGCGGCGAAGTGGTGCAGGTAGAAGAGGTAGACCAACACGGCCCCTACAAACGCACCCAGCATCTGCGCCGTGATAAAGGGCAGCAGATGGGAGTAGTCCGCAGTGCGGATCGCGACGGCGACGGTGACGGCAGGGTTGAGGTGCGCGCCGGGACTGCCGCAGGCGATCGCCGTGATGACGCCGCTGAAGACAGCGAAGGCCCATCCCGCGGTGATGACGATCCAGCCGGAGTTTTCGGCCTTGGAGCGCTTAAGCAGCACGGCGGCGTTGGCGCCTTCGCCCAGCACGATGAGCACCAGGGTGCCCATGAACTCGCCGAAGAACGGCGTAAGAATGCGACTGTACACAGGGACTCCTCTCGGCCCTTGCGGGTAAGCGCTGCTGACAGCTAAGAATCTTCCCAATCGAACGACCGCTCGACGGCTTTCTTCCATTGACGATACTGACGGTCGCGATCCGCCGGGGCGATCTTGGGCTCCCAAACACAGTCGACGCTCCACTCGCGCGCCAGGGAGTCCGTGTCCTTATAAAAGCCGCAGCCCAGCCCGGCAGCGTAGGCTGCGCCCAGCGCTGTGGTCTCGCGCATCTTGGGTCGCACCACGGCACAGTTCAGGGCGTCGGCCTGGATCTGCATCAGCAGGTCGTTGACCACCATGCCGCCGTCGGTGCGAAGCTGGCGCAGCGCTATACCGGAGTCCTGCTGCATGGCCTCCACCACATCGCGGGTCTGGAAGGCGGTGGACTCCAGCACCGCGCGGGCGATGTGTCCCTTGTTCACGTAACGGGTAAGGCCGGCGATGACGCCGCGCGCAGAGTCCTTCCAGTAGGGAGCGTAGAGGCCGGAGAACGCCGGAACGAAGTACGCGCCGCCGTTGTCGTCCACGGTGCGCGCAAGCGCTTCAATGTCGTCGCTCTTCTGGATGAGGCCGAGGTTGTCGCGCAGCCACTGCACCAGCGACCCGGTCACGGCGATGCTGCCCTCGAGCGCGTAGACCGGCTTCTGGCCCTCAAATTGATAGGCCATGGTGGTCAGCAGGCCGGAGGTCGATTGCACCTTCGCCGTGCCGGTGTTCATCACCAGGAAGCAGCCCGTCCCGTAGGTGTTCTTCAGTTCGCCGGGTTGAAAGCAGGTCTGGCCGATGAGCGCGGCGTGCTGGTCTCCGACCAGGCTGAAGATGGGCACGCCGGCGAGGGCGGAGATTTTGATGTCCGCGAAGAAGCCGCTGCTGGCGCGGATCTTCGGCAGCATGGCGGCGGGCACGCGCAGGGCGGCGAGCATGGCGGGGTCCCACGCCAGCGTGTCGAGATTCATCAACTGGGTGCGGCTGGCATTGGTGACGTCGGTGGCGTGCAGGCCGCCGTCGGGACCGCCGCTGAGGTGCCACAGCAGGAAGGAGTCCACGTTGCCGAAGAGCAGCTCGCCGGCCTCGGCGCGGGCGCGGGCGCCGGGAACGTGGTCGAGGATCCAGGCGATCTTGAGGCCGCTGAAGTAGGTGGTGAGAGGCAGGCCGGTCGTCGCGCGGAAGCGGTCCTGGCCGCCGTGAGCCGCGAGCTGGGCGACGGTCTCCGCCACGCGGGTGTCCTGCCAGACGATGGCATGGTGGACGGGCCGGCCGGTCTTGCGGTCCCACACGACGGTGGTCTCGCGCTGATTGGTGATGCCGACCGCGGCGATCTGCGCGGGCTGCACGCCGGAGCTCTGGAGCGCCTCCTCCATCACGGCGAGCGTGGCGGCGAGGATCTCGGCGGGGTCATGCTCCACCCAGCCGGCCTGCGGATAGATCTGCCCGTGCTCGCGCTGGGCGCTGCCCACCACTCCGGCTTCGCGGTTGAAGATCATAAACCGCGTGCTGGTGGTTCCCTGGTCGAGGGCGCCAAGCAGGTGGGGCGCCGGTTTCGATGCAGCAGTCGTCATGAGGATGCGAGGGCTATGGAAAGTGGGGATTTCGGAGCGCCGACCGACTGTATCGCCGCCGGGACGGCGATGTCAATTCGCCGGCGCCGCGGACGGATTCGCACGTTCTGAAGAAATCGCCTATGATTTGTGGCGCCAAGGAGAGACCATGATCACTCGACGCAAATTTCTGGATACGGCCGCCACGGGCGCAGCCGGCCTGGCGGTGAACTCGGCAGCCAAGAGCTATGCGCAGATTCTGGGCGCCAACGACCGCCTGAACTTCGCCATCATCGGCCTGAACAGCCGGGCCTATGCGCACCTGTCCGCGCTGAACTCCAACAAGGCAACGGCGCGCATTACGCACGTGTGCGATGTGGAGAGCAACATCCTGGCGAAGTTCGCCGCGCGCACCGAGAAGGACACCGGCACCGCTCCCAAGACGGAGAAGGACTTCCGCAAGATCCTTGCGCTGAAGGACGTGGACGCCATCACCATCGCCACGCCCGACCACTGGCATGCGCCCATGGCCATCGCCGGCGTGGAGGCGGGCAAGCATGTCTATGTGGAGAAGCCGTGCAGCCACAACCCAGCCGAGGGCGCCATGCTGGTAGAGGCGCAGCGCAAGTACGGCAAGCTGGTGCAGATGGGTACGCAGCAGCGCTCGTCACCGCACACCATCGAGATCGTGGACAAGATCCACAACGGCCTGATCGGGCGGGCCTACTTCGCGCGGGCGTGGTACGCCAACACGCGCAAGTCGATGGGTGTGGGCAAGGTGGTACCCGTGCCGGCAACCCTGGACTGGGACCTGTGGCAGGGGCCGGCGCCGCGCCGCGCCTACAAGGACAACGTCCAGCCCTACAACTGGCACTGGCTGCGCATCTACGGCACCGGCGAGACGCTGAACAACGGCACCCATGAGGTGGACGTATGCCGCTGGGCGCTGGGCGTGGACTACCCGCAGCGCATCACGGCCTCCGGGGGGCGCTACCAGTGGAAGGACGACTGGCAGTTTTATGACTCGCTGGTGACCAGCTTTACCTACGCCGACAAGATGATCAGCTGGGAAGACCAGTGCTGCCAAGGCATGCGGCAGTATGGCCGCGACCGCGGCTCGGTCATCATGGGAACGACCGGCTCCGTGATTGTGGACCGCGGCGGGTATGAGGTCTACGACTGGAACGGCAAGAAGACGAGCGAGTTCAAGGCCTCGGACGCGGCCCCGTCCAGCGACCTGGTCGGCGCGGACTCCATGACCAGCGCGCACTTCGCGAACTTCATCGCCGGTATTCAAAAGGGCGAGAAGCTGCGCGCTCCGGTCTCCATCGGCAATGTGTCGGTGACCATGCTGCAACTTTCAAACATTGCGTGGGAGATGAATCGCGAGCTGCAACTGGACGCCTCCGACGGAAAGATCCTGCACGATCCCGAAGCCATGAAGCTGTGGGGCCGGGAGTATGAGCCGGGCTGGGCGCCGCATCTGTAGGGCAACCACCGGGAAAGGCACGACACCTCCATGAAGCATGACTTAAACCGCCGCAACTTCCTTCGCTCCGGCACGTTTGCCGCAGCCGCTATGGCCGTCTCGCACTCAACGCCTGCATCGGCTGCTCCCACCATGGTGGAAGACAAGCCTTCGCCGGTTCATCTCGGTATGGCCAGCTACACCTTCCGCAGCTTCCCGCGCACGAAGGTAATTGAATTCATGAAGCAGCTTCACTTGACCGCGCTAAACGCCAAGGACGTGAAGGACCATCTGCCGATGGACTCCACCGCCGAAGCCGCCGCGCTGGCCGACTACGCCGCTGCGGGCATCCAGTTGCACGCGATGGGCACGGTCTCCTTCAACAAGAACGACGAAGCCGACGTGCGCTCCAAGTTCGAGTACGCCAAGCGCGCCGGAGTCCGCGTCATCGTCGCGGGCGATCCGGAGATCGAGACGCTGCCGCTCATCGAAAAGATGGTGAAGGAGTACGACATCCGCTTCGCCATTCACAACCATGGGCCGGAGGACAAGATCTTCCACTCGCCGCTGGATGTTCTCAAGGCCGTGGGCCACATGGACCCGCGCATGGGTTGCTGCATTGACGTGGGCCACTGCGAGCGCGCCGGCGTGGACCCGGTAAGCGCCATCCATGCGGTGGGCCCGCGGCTGTTCAACATGCACGTCAAGGACCTGACCGACTTTACGTCGCGGGAGAGCCAGGTTGCCGTCGGCGAAGGCAAGATCCCGTTCCACGGCATCTTTGCGGCGCTGATCACGACCGGCTACAAGGGCTTCGTCGATCTGGAGTACGAGATCCATACCGACGATCCCATGCCGGGAGTGACCGAGAGCTTCGCCTACATGCGCGGCGTGCTGGCGGGGATGGGCTACGCGCATGCGTAGCAAGAACCGTAAGCAGGAAACGGAGAGTGCGATGAAAGAGATGAATCGACGCGAACTGGGGCTGGCGCTCTCTGCGCTAGCGCTGCTGGGTGTGCCTGGAGGTCTGCACGCGGAGGCGCAGACGACTGCCGCTGCAGGGCCGGATACAGGGCCGCCGCTGCCGCACTCGCTGATCTTTCCCTACGACGCGTTGCCGGTCAGGCACTCCGCCAACGGCGGCGAGGGTCGCGCCGTGCTGCATGGAACACTCGCGACCGGAGAGTTCGTGGAGGTGCATGAGACCCTGCTGCCTCCGGGCCAGATGCCGCATCCGCCGCACCGTCATACGCACTCTGAGTTCCAGCTCGTCCGCGAGGGCAAGCTGCAGGTGCTCGGCGAGGGCCCCAACGGCGTGATCGGCCCGGGCGGTGTTATCTTCCACGCCTCGGGCGTGCTGCACGGACTCAAGAACATCGGCGACACGCCGGCCAGCTACTTCGTGGTGGCCATTGGTGTACAGAAGACGCTTCCCAACTGACAAGTTTGCCGCAACAGGAGTAAAAACATGAACGCAATCTCCAGACGCCACTTCACCGCGGGAGCTGCCGCGAGCGTTGCTGCGCTCGCCTTTCCCACGCGCGCCTTCGCTGCCGGTTCCAACTTCAAGATCGGCGTCATCTCCGACGAGATCTCGCAGGACTTTGACCACGCCTGCTACGTCATCGCCAAGGATTTTGGCCTGCACTTCGTGGAGCTGCGCGAGATCTGGGGCAAGAACCTGCAGGCGGTCACCGACGCGCAGATCGTCGAGGCGAAGAAGATCATCGCCAAGTATGGCCTGACCGTCACAGACATCAGCAGCCCGCTCTACAAGGTGGACTGGCCCGATGCGCCGCGCTCCGCCTACAGCACACCCGCGGACCTGCACGGCGCGGCGGTGTCCAGCCTGGCCCAGCAGGACGAGGTGCTGGAGCGGTCTATCTCGCTCGCCAAGCAGTTCGGGACGAACAAGGTGCGCTGCTTTGACTTCTGGCGTATCGACGACATCAAGCCCTACCGCGCCGCCATCAATGCGGTGCTGCAGAAGGGCGCGGAGACCTGCGCCAAACAGAACATCCAGCTCGTGCTGGAGAACGAGTTCGCCTGCAACACCGCCACCGGGCGCGAGGCCGGGGCCACGCTGGCCGGCGTGCCTTCCCCCAACTTCTTCGTCAACTGGGACCCCGGCAACGCGGTCATGCGCGGCGAGTTTGACGCCTACCCAGGCGGATGGGACGCCATCCCCAAGGCGCGCATCCACCACTGCCACGTGAAGAACGCAGTGAAGGACGCGAACGGCAAGGTCGTCTGGTCGCCGGTCGATATCGGCTACGTGGACTGGACCGCGCAGTTCAAGGCGCTGAAGAACATCGGATACTCCCACGCCACGAACCTTGAGACCCATTGGCGCGGCGCTGGGACGCCGGAAGCCTCCACCCGCATCAGTTGGGCCGGGATGAAGAAGTGTCTGGAGCAGGCCGGAGCGATTTAGGCGGAAGCGTCCAGGGGACGTGCAGGATCAATGCCCGTCCAGAGCAACGCACCCAACAGCGCCAGCGCAGCGGCAGCGGCAAACGAGCTTTGCCAGCCGAAGTGCGCGGCGATCAACGGCGTGAGCGACGCGGTGCAGGCGCCGCCGATCTGTCCACCCATGTTCATGATGCCGGAGACCACGCCGACGTGCTCGCCGGCGATGTCCGCGCTCACGGCCCAGAAACCGCTCTGCGCAATGTACAGCGCGCCTGCACCGCAGGCCAGAATCCATGCCGCCGCGGCCGCGCTGTGTGCGCGCGCTCCCAGCACCAGCAGTACAGCCGTCAACGCTAGTGAGAGCGCCGGCAGCAGGCAGCGTCCCAGACGCAGGCTGGCGCGCTTTGCAATCCAGTCGCTGGCTGCGCCGCCGCTGAAGCAGCCGATGGTCATGGCAATAAACGGCAGCATGGAGTAGAGCGCGCTGGCCTTGAGGTTCAGTCCGCGCACCTGCGCCATGTAGATGTAGAACCACGCAAAAAATATCCACGCAATATAGCCAAACGCAAAGTAGCTGACGGTGAGCGCCATCACGTCCCTGCTGCTGAAGATGCGCCACCACGGAATCGCGGAACTGGTCGAAAGAGTGGCAGCGGGCAGCGTGCGCGTCTCGCGGATGAGCGTCTCTTCCGCTTGACTGACCCAGGGATGATCTTCCGGCCGGTCGCGGGCCGCCGCATACCAGACCAGCGCAACTATCGTCCCCACTAGCGCGCTGAACCAGAACGACGCGTGCCAGCCGTAGTGCAGGATGATCGCGGTCACCAGCGGAGGTGTAAAGCCCGCACCGATGCCGACGCCGCCAAAGATCAGCCCGTTGGCCTTGCCCCGCTCCGCAATGGGGAACCAGCGCTCGACGAACTGGCTGGTCGCCGGATACATCGTGGCCTCGCCCACGCCAAGCGCGAATCGGACCAGAATCAGCAGCAGCAACGCACCACGGATATTCGCCGGCACCAGCGCGGTGATCGCGGTGAAGAGGCTCCACCAAAGCACGCCGAGCCCCAGCAGACGGCGCGGGCCGAGCCTCCGCGCCAAGAGTCCGGCGGGCACCTGGAAGCTCGCATAGCCGATGAGAAACGCGCTGAAGACCCAGCCGAGGTGCGTGTTGTCGACGCGGAACTCGCGGCCAATCTGCACGCCCGCGATGGAGATGTTGGTGCGGTCCAGATACGCCACCGCGCTGAGCACCAGCAGCCACAGCACCAGCACGTAACGCATGGGCAGGCCGATACTGCGCGCGGGTTGCCGGGCTTCGCTCATACGCTCCCTTCGCTGTTACGGTTTGCCTTTGACGTGGACGTCCCACACGCGCGCGAAGCGTGACGCGCCGGCGGGGCCGGTGACATTGAGGATGACCGTGTAGATGCCCTCCTTGCCCGGCTTGTTCGCATACTGATGCACCGGGTTCTGCTCCGTCGAAGTCGTGCCGTCGCCGAACTCCCACTTCCACGTGGTCGCTCCGTCGGACTCATCCTTGAAGGCGACGATGCGCTCATCGACATCGGTGACCTTGAAGCTGAAGTGGGCGTCGATGGGCTTGCGGAACTGCGGCTCCAGCGGCATCAGGCGAAACGCGACCAGCTGCGATGCGTTGCCGAAGAAGGTGTGCTTGTGGGAGAGCGTCCAGAAGGTGTGCTGGTTGGAGTTCACATCGTCGTAGTCCAGCACCGCCCAGCCGATGCCGATGATCTTGTTCTCGGTGAGCACGCTCTCGACGGCGCGCTCCGGGCCCTCGCAACCCGCGTAGTCGAATGGCGTAATGTAAAATTCCAGCGTGTAGTTGCCGGATTCGCCGGGGCGGAAGTGGTAGCTCTGCGCGTGGTTGGCGTAGGGAAGGTCCTTAGTGTACTGGGCGCAGCCCCAGTCCATCGCCCAGTCCTTGCCCTCGGCGGGCGTGAAGATGTGGTAGTTCTGCGCGTGCGCGCCCTGCGTGGCAAAGTAAGCATCCGAGCTGGTGATGCGAGGGTCCTGATCGGCCAACTCGCCTACGGACTGCGTGTTCCATATGTCGCGATGGTAGCTGTCGATGAGCGGGCCGCCGGACATGTCGCCGTCGACAACCACCTCAAAGATGTCATTATGCAGGTCAGGGTGCGAGAAGTCCCAGTAGTTGTCGTAGGCCCGGTAGAGGAAGTACAGCCGGTTCAGGCCCTTGACCCAGCCGACCTTCACCTTCACGTCGAGGTCCTTCGGATTGCGCGCGGCGGAGGGCTGGCCCGGAAGCTCATTGTCTTCGAGCTCGTCCATGCCGATGGCGTAGCTGTCCGGCACCATGGCCCAGTCGTCGGCGCTGCCGTCGATACGCGGAATCATATTGGGCGGAAACTGAAAGACTTTGAAGATCACGTCCTTGCGTTCCACACCCCCGGCACGCAGCGGGGCAGAGGGCAGCAACCATAAAAGCAGCAGAAGCAGCACGAGTCGAACTCTCATCGGTCGATCCTCTTGATGGCCTTGTCCAGAGCAGCCCGGTCGATGGCATAACCCATCCCGGGATCCGTGGGCGCATGGATGTAGCCGTCCTTGTCGGGGCGGAACTTGTGGCTGAAGTAAGGGTGGTCGGCGAGCTCAGGCGGATACGGCACCTCAAACCACGCGGCGTTGGGCAGCGCCAGCTCCAGATGGAAGTGCAGCGCCAGGTCCAGCGTGTTGCCCCAGTTGTGCGGTGTGCACTCCAGGCCAAACGCGTCCGCCAGCAGGCCGACGCGCATGGAGCCGCTGATGCCGCCGACGTTGTCCGCGATGAGCCGCGCGACATCCAGCGCGCCCTTGGCAATGTACTCGGCGAAGTCTGAGATGGAGTAGAGGAACTCGCCGACGTGCAGCGGCACGCTGAGCTTGGAGCGCAGCTCGATGAGGCCGTCCATGTCCGTGGTGCGGATGGGGTCCTCAAACCAGGCGTAGTCCAGCTCGTCGAGCAGGCGGCCGACCTTCAGCGCCTCATAGCGGTTATAGAGCTGCACCGGATCGTGCGCGAGGATGAACTCGTCTCCCGCCGCGGCGCGCACCTGGCGGATCTCCTCCATGTGGCCCATGTAGGCGGGGATAGCCGATGTCGCCTTGCTGTGCTCGCCCACGCCGGGATGGATCTTGTAGGCCTTGAAGCCTTCTGCCTTGGCCTTGACCACCTCCGGCGCGTAGTCCTCGATGGCCGGGTGGTGCGTGGAGCTGGCGTAGGCCATCAGCTTGTCCTTGCTGCCGCCGCAGCCGCCGCTTAGCAATTTATAGATGGGTCGATTCACCGCCTTGCCGAGGATGTCCCACAGGCATACATCGGCCGCGGCAGCGTACCAGTTGGGCCAGCTGCCGCCCGCGCGCGTCATCAGGCCGCCGCCAACTCCCTCCGAATCAAAGGCCGAGCCCGTGCCGCGCGCAGTCGCTCGGTGGAAGCTGCTGCCGCCGGCGTAGCGTGGGCCGTTGCTTCCTGGCGGAACGTAGAGCTCGCCGTTGAAGCCGTAACCGCCGCGCAGTCCGGAGGTCGAGGTCAGCGTAGGCAGCAGGTCAAGGACGCTCTTGCCGACGAGGTTGGCCTTGGCCCACTCCAGCCAGTTGGGGGTCTGGTTGCGGTTGCCGAGCGTGTAGTTGCCCTCAATGGCGCTGTGCGTGACGACTGAAATAAGCTCGCCGCGCTCGCCGTTCAGGCTGCGATAGCTGCCCAGGTCGGTAACGTAGACCTTCACCTCTTGGATGGTGAGGTCGGGCAGGTCACCGGGCTTGACGCCGGCCGACTGCGCCGCTGCCCCGATGGGATCCGCCAGTGCAGCGAAACCCGCAGCCGCCGCCATGCCGGCGGAGGCACCGAAGAACTCTCGACGAGATGGATTCCGTTTCATCGTGGCGCCGCCTCCCTGCGGAACGTCTTTGAATTACTTGTCGATGCGCTTCATCATCTTGTCCAGCGCATCGTAGTCGAGCGGGTAGCCCAGGCCCGGCGCGGTGGGCGCGCTGACGAAGCCCTCCGCATCAATGCGGAACTTGTCCTTGTAGTAGGGCCGGTCCGCGTACTCCGCTGGAAAGGGCATCTCAAACCAATAGGCGTTGGGCAGCGCCAGCTCCACGTGGAAGTGCAGCGCCATGTCCGGAACGTTGCCCCAGTTGTGCGGCGTACACTCCAGACCGTGTGCGTCCGCCAGCAGGCCCACGCGCATGGCGCCGGAGATGCCGCCCACATTGTCCGCGATGAGCCGCACCACATCCAGCGCATCGCGCTTGATGTATTCGGCGAAGTCTGCAATCGAATAGATGAACTCGCCCACGTGGATAGGCAGGTTCAACGCCGCGCATATCTCGATCAGGCCTTCCTGGTCTGTCGTTCGGATGGGGTCCTCAAACCATGCGTAGTTCAGCTCGTCCAGCAGACGGCCCACGGTCATGGCCTCCGAGCGGTTGTAGCGCTGTACCGGATCGTGCATCAGCACGAACTCGTCGCCCACCGCTTTACGTACCTCGCGAATCTCCTCCATGTGGCCGATGTAGCTTGGGATCGGCGGCCCGCTCGCGTGCTGCCCTGCGCCGGGATGAATTTTGTACGCGCGATAGCCGAGCTGTTTGGCCTTCAGCACGTCCGGCACGTAGTCCTCCACCGTCGGCAGGTGCTGCGAGCTGGCGTAGGCCATCAACTTGTCCTTGGTGGGCGTGCCGCCGGAGAGTATCTGGTAGATGGGCCGGTGGACGGCCTTGCCCAGGATGTCCCAAAGGCAGACATCAGCGGCAGCGGTGTAGTAGTTGGGCCAGGTCCCGCCGCCGCGCGTAGAGAGCCCCGAGCCCTGTAGCGCCGGCCCGTCAAATGCAGTGTGCGTGCCTGCGCCGCCGCTCTGCGGTGCGAAGCCTGGAACGACTGCCCTCCGCGCTGACGCCGAGTCATAGCCTGCAGGGCCCTTCATCCCGGTGGTGGAGGTGAGTTTAGGCAGCAGGTCAATCACGCTCTTGCCCACCAGCGCGGCCTTGGCCCACTCCAGCCAGCCGGGCGTCGCGTTGCGGTCGCCAAGCGTGTAGTTGCCCTCGATGCCGCTGTTGGTCACGACAGAGAGTATCTCGCCGGTCTCCGGGCTGTTGAGCTTGTGAATCTTGCTGATGTCCGCGACGTAGACCTTCACCTCCTTAATCGTGAGGTCGGGCAGGTCGGCAGGCTTCACGCCGGCCGACTGCGCGGCTGCTGCGATGGGGTGGGCAAGCGACGCGAGACCGGCGGCGGCAAATCCGGTGGAACCGGCCAGGAAGCTGCGTCGTGAGGGGTTGTTGTTCATCTTGGACCTCCAGATACTGCGTACGGCTCAACCTGCGTGGAAGCTACTGCGGCAGGGAAAAGGAGAGAATGTTCGGCCCGGAGGCGATGGCAATGTACTGCCTTCCGCCGATGGCATAGGTCATGGGCGATGCCTTTATCGCATGGTTGGTCTCGAAGTGCCAAAGATATTTGCCGGTGCGCGCGTCGACAGCGGCAAACCCGCCGCTGTTTTCGCCGAAGCAGAGCAGGCCGCCCGCGGTGGAGAGCACGCCGGAGTAGTTCGACTGCACCGGGCCGGGCAGCGCAATCTGCCACATGGCCTTACCGGTCTCAATATTGAAGGCGCGCAGAATCTTTTGCGCCGGGTGCGCGGGATCGAGGTAGCGGCCATAGCCGCCGTCGTCTGCCTTGCGGTACACCGTGCAGTCCTCAACCGTCATCACGTAGTACAGCCGCGTGGCCGGACTGTATGCCGTGGAGTACCAGTTCGTGGCTCCGCGCACGGCAGGGCAGCCAACGCTTCCCTTCACCGTGGTCTCATTCGCGGGCAACAGGTTGGGAGCGCCCGTCTGGGGGTCAATGCCGCTGGCCCAGTTCAGCGTGTCCACCATCCTGGACACCAGCAGCAGCTTTCCGTTGGTGCGATCGAGTACGTACAGGAATCCGTTGCGGTTGGCGTGCAGCAGAAGCTTGCGCGGCTTCCCCTTCCATACAGTGTCGACCAGGACGATGGGCTGGTTGGCGTCCCAGTCGTGCAGGTCGTGCGGCGTGTACTGGAAGTACCACAGCAGCTTCCCGGTCTTGAGGTCGATAGCAAGATCGCTGTTGGTGTAGAGATTCACGCCCAGCCGGCGGTCGCCGTCGGTGTCGGGATGGGGATTGCCGGCCGGCCAGTACACGATGCCGGCGGCCGCGTCGGCGCTGCCGGTGGTCCAGGTTGCGCCGCCGCCCTCCTCCAGTGCCGTTCCCTTCCATGTATCGGCGACGGGGCCGGTGTCACCCGGCTTCGGAATCGTGTACAGCTTCCACACCTGCTCGCCGGTGGTGGCCTTGTACGCCGCGACGAATCCGCGAATGCCCTGGTCACCGCCGCTCACGCCCGTCACTACCAGATCGCCCACCACCAGCGGAGCGGCCGTTCCACCATAGAAGCCCTTCGCGCCGGTCTCCGGCGTGGCCACGTCCCACAGCAGAGCACCGGTCAGCCGGTGCAGCGCGATGAGGTGCGCGTCGTCGGTGAGGTAGAAGACGCGGTCCCCCAGCACCGCAACGCCGCGGTTCACGCCGATGGCGGCGTCCCCAGAGATGGTGGCCGCCGGGCTCTTGGGCCGCTCGTAGCGCCATATCTCGCGGCCGGTGCGCCCGCTGATGGCAAAGACCTGGTTGTTCCCGGTCACGAACATCACTCCGTCCACGACCACCGGCGTGGTCTCCAGGCCGAAGTAGGGAATGGTATAACTCCACTGCAGTTGAAGTCTGGCGGCATTCGCCAGATTCACCTGGGTAAGGCGGCTGTTGCGGTTGCCGTCCACGGTTCCGTTGTACGTCGGCCAGCTCCCGGTCTTCGGATGCACGACCTGATCGATCTCCTCCGGTATAACCGGCAGCTGGGCCGCCGCACTCTCGCCCGCCAGCGGCCCCACGCCAATACCGTTCAGCGTGCTGAGATAAGCAACCATATCGTTCTGCTGGTCGGCCTTGCCATAAAACGGCGGCATCGCGGCGGTCTTGTCGGGGACCAGCGAACGGTAGTCTGCCTCCGTCAGCAGGTGCAGCTTGCCGTCGCCGGTCTGCAGAACCAGATCATGGCTGCCCTGCGCACGGGCGAAGCCGTGCAACTTGCTGCCGTTCTTCATCGTGACCATCACCTGGCCATAACCCGGCGTGATGTTGATCTCCGGGTCGACCAGCGCCTGGTGCAGATCGCTCAGCTTCAACCGCTTTCCCACCGTGGAAAGATCCGGTCCGAACGCGGTCCCCTGCCCCAGCACCATGTGGCACACCGAGCAGTGAGCGTCGCCGAAGAAGAGCCGCTCGCCCGCCTTGGGGTCGCCGATCACCTTCGCGTCCGACGCGGAGATGTTCAGTTGGCGGATATAACGCGTCAGCGCATCGATATCCGCGGCAGGCAGCGGAAACGCGGGCATCCTGCCCTTGCCTTTGCTGATGATCGCTGCGATGTCCGCGTCCGGCATAGAGCGCAGCGCGGCCACGCCCGCCAGCGCCGGCGCACGGTCCGTACCGGCCGCATCATTCCCGTGACATAGCGCGCAGGTCTTTGCAAACTGCGGCGGAGACGGCACGGTCGCACCTTGCGCCCGCGCCAAATGCGGAAAAACGCCAAGCAGCAGCGCACCCGCCAGCACGCGCAGTACGATGGTCGTCGCTGTGGGGTGAAGTCTGTTCAAAGGCCTAGCCACGCAGGTAAGGCTTCAGATAGGTGTTCAGGGCCGCGCGGACAGCCTGCTTGTCGGCCTCCGTCAGCGGCGGTTGCTTGGCTCTGCCCTCACCCATCCCGGGAGTGGGACGGAACCTCGTGTCCTCTTTGAAGATGCCGCGCGCCACGTTCAGGTACTGGTCGGCGTGGGTGATGGAGTCGAAGGCGAGGATTCTGCCGAACATATCGAACGCCTCGCGCGGCTTGCCTTGCTGATACAGCTCCCAGGCCTCCTGATAGACATCCGCCAGCGCCACCACCGGACAAAAACCGGTGAAGCCCAGCTGCATCTCGTCGATCATCACGCGGACGCCCTTGCCGCAGAAGACAGCGAGCTTGCCGCCGGTCTTCTCGCGCAGTTCGCCCACGCGCTGCAGCGGATCGCCGGCCTCGTCCTTGACCACCCGCATGGTGGGAATCGCATGAAACATCTGCACCACCAGGTCCACGGACATCTCTCCGATGGTCTGGACGAAGAGCGGAAGTTCCGTTGCGCTGCCGATGGCCTTGTAGTACGCGAGCACCTCCGCGTCCGAGCCCTCGGGAGGTAGCGAGCAGATGGCGTCCGCGCCATGTTTGGCGGCATGTTGTGCAAAGGCAATGGCGCCGGGAAGGTCGTTGCCCTTGGTCTGGACGCCGATCGCTAAGACCGTCTTACCCCCTTTGCCGGACGCGAGGATGGCCTCCGCTCCGGCGAAGCGCTCGTTCGTGGAGAGCGTAGACCAGCCGCTGGCGATCTGCGGCCAGATAAAGCCCGGAACGCCGCCACGGTTGCAGAACCGGACCTGGGACGTCAGGCCATCGAAGTCCAGCTTATCGTCCGGGGTAAAGGGAGTCTGCCCGATCGGAAAGAGGCCGTTCAGCGGCTTGCCCGGAACCGGTGCCGGCCCGGCCATGCCGGCCCACATCGATGTCGGCAGGGCCGTGGCCGCGGCGGCACAACCGAGCGTCTTCAAGGCCGTGCGGCGGTCCAGCATTGCAAGGGTGCCTTTGGGCATCATGTTTCTCTCCGTAAATTGTTCCGTAACGTCATACATCCCCGTCTTTTGTGCTGTCAAGCCCTGTATTTTCGCGGGTTTTGACAGTCTCCGGGGCCGTCCTTACAATCCTCCCGTGGCCACTCCAACCGTTCCCGTCATGTTCAGCCTGGAGGGCCAGACCGCCATCGTCACCGGCGCGGCCACTGGCATCGGCAAGGCCATCGCCACCCGCCTGGCAGCAGCCGGCGCAACCGTTGCCGTCGTCGATCTGAACCTGGAACAAGCCAGGCAGGTGGCATCCGCGCTGCCCCACGGGGCCTTTGCCGTGGAGGCCGACGTGGCGCTGGCCGGCTCCGTACGCTCCGCCGTAGAGCAGGTCTTCCGGAACACCGGACAGATTGATGTGCTGGTCAACAACGCCGGAATCGCAGGGCCCGCAGCCCCTCTCTGGGAGCAGACCGACGAGGACTGGCAGCGCAACATCGCCATCAATTTGACCGGCGTCTTTAACTTCTGCCGCGCCGTAGTCCCCTCCATGCGCAGCCGCTCCTATGGCCGGATCGTCAATATCGCCTCCATCGCCGGCAAGGAGGGCAACCCGCGCATGTCGCCTTACTCTGCGACCAAGGCCGGGGTGATTGCGTTGACCAAGTCGCTGGGCAAGGAGCTGGCGACGGAGGGCATCTGCGTGAATGCCGTCTCACCGGCGGTGGTGCGCACCAGCATCCTGGACCAGCTCACACCCCAGCAGGTGAGCTATATGACTGACCGCATTCCCATGCAGCGCGCCGGCCAGCCGGAGGAGATCGCAGCCGTGGTCCACTTTCTCGCTAGCCCGGACTGCTCGTTCGTCACCGCGCAGTGCTACGACGCCAGCGGCGGCCGCGCAACATATTGACCTGAGGTTGGAATGAATCCAAGATTCATCGTCGCATCGCTGCTCGTGGCGGCCGTCACAGTTGCCCCGGCGCAGACGAACATCAAAATAGCGACCGGCAGTGGCCTGCTGGTAACGCCGGGCGTGCGCGGACCGCTGTTTGACATCACAAAGTATGGGGCACTGCCCGGCGGCAGCGCCCTTCAGAACCAGGCTGGAATCAACGCCGCGATCGACGCTGCCGCCAAAGCAGGCGGTGGGACAGTGGTGATTCCAGAGGGAACCTTCAAGACCTATTCCATCCGGCTGCAGAGCAACGTCGGCTTGCATCTGGCTAACAAGAACTCTGTCCTGCAGGCCGCCGTGGCGGGGACCGGCGAACACCAGGACGGCGGATTTTACGATGCTCCGGAAGAAAATCCCTACGTCGGCCTGCAGGACCACGCTCATTCTCACTGGAAGAACAGCCTGATCTATGGCATCGGCGTTCGTAATGTCATGATCTCCGGCCCCGGACTTATCGACGGCAGCTCCAAGGACGCCACGGGTACGACCGTCAACGTACTCACGCGCGACGATCCGCGCGAGCCGGCCCTGCGCAACATGGCCGGCGTTCCCGGTAGCGCCAACAAGGCCATCGCGCTGAAGAACTCCAGCAACATCGTCTTCCGCGACTTTCGCCTGAAGAACGGCGGCCACTTCGCTATCCTTGGCACCGCGGTCAACCGCTGGACGATCGACGGCATCATCGTCGATACCAACCGCGATGCCATCGACATCGACACCTGCCAGAACGTTACCGCGCGGCATTCGGTCTTCAACTCCCTCACCGACGACGCGCTGGTGATGAAGGGATCGTTTGGCGCGGGCCGGTACCTGATGTCGCGCAATATCCTCTTCGAGGATGACACCGTCAGCGGCTACGATGCGGGCTCCGTGCTGGATGGCGTGTACTCCACGCAGAAGCGCATCGCCGTGGACCGCGACGGTCCCACCGGCCGCGTGAAGTTCGGCACCGAAGGCACCAACGGCCTGGACACCGTCACCATCCGCCGCATCCTCTTCGACCGCTCGCGCGGCTTCGCGCTGGAGTCCGTGGACGGCGCCGAGCTCCAGAACATCCTCTTCACCGATGTGCGCATGAAGCACATCAGCAGCTCGCCGATCTTCATCGACCTCGCCGACCGCGGACGCGCGCCGGTGACCGGCATCAGCGCGAAGGATGATGTCGCCCCGGCCAACAACGTGCGCCTGAATGACCCCGGATGGGTGCTGCCCAACACCGCCGCTTATGGAAAATATCCCCCGATGCGCTACGTGCCCGCGTATGACAAGACTGCACCGGTGCCGATCGGCGGCGCAACGCACCCGTTTACCATCGTCAATCCGGCAGCGCCGGCACGGCTGAATCCCCACTCTATCCAGCCAGACGATCCGCGCTTCGCCAACGCCGTGGGCGTGCCCTTCGCGAAGGTCCGGCACATCGAGATCCGCAATGTCGTGGTCGAGGACGCCGATCCGCGCTATCCCATCCTGCTGAGCGGCCTGGTCGATCACCCGGTGGAAGACGTCAGCATCAGCAACCTCTCCGTCACCTACCGCGGCGGCCTGACGATGCAGGACGCCGTGGACCAGCGCCAGATCAACGACACCTATACCTACACCCAATACCAGGCGGCCTCGGCAACGCAGTCGATCCCGTGGCTGGTCAACACCTTCTTCGCTAAGAATGAGGCCCTGCTGCCGCGCATCGACTGGGACCCAGCGGCCAACGCCGGCGAAGGCGCGTGGAAGAATGACTCCTACAACGTCCCGGAGATGCCGCGTGAGTATCCCGAGCCCAGCATCCTGGGCATCCTTCCGGCCTACGGGATCTATGCGCGCCATGTCACCGGCTTGAAACTCAGCGGCGTGCAGCTTCGCTTTGCCGTGCGGGAGGAGCGGCCGGCTGTGGTGCTGGATGATGTGGCCGCGTCGCGCCTCACCGGCCTCACCGCACAGACCGCCACAGGTGTGCCCGCTATCGTCGAAGTCATCAACACCAGGAAGCGCGAGCCGGACCAGGAGTTCATCAAGGACACGCCGTACAAGACGACCTCCGTCACCGGAGTGACCATATCGCCGCAGCTCAAGGTAGAACGCGTCACCGTAGACCAGCCCTCACCCGGCACACCTCCCGACAGCCTCTATAGCTATCCCACGGCTCCCTCGGCGCAGCACCCCTATCGCTACGCTATCGCGGACGACGCCTACCCCCGGCCGCTGACCGTCTACCGGCCCAGCTTCGACACCATCCTGCATCGCAGTGTTGCTGCCGGTGATTCGCTGACCTTCCCGGTCAACGCGACGACGCTCGTCCCCGGCGCGAAGCTCATCTACTCCGCCACCGGGCTGCCGGCGGGCGCAACCTTCGATCCGGCGACCCGCATCTTCACCTGGAAACCCACCGCCCGCCAGAGAGGCTCCCACGCGGTCACCTTTACCGTGAACGACGGCGTGCTGCCGGAGTCCACCGTGGTGACGCTGACCGTGCTCGCCGCGAAGTAGCGAACATCGATGGCCGCTACTCTACGTCGGTCTTGGTAATCGGATCGCCCTGCTTCACCTCCAGCGTCAACCCCTTCAGATCGACGCCGCGTGCGTGGTCGAGCTTGAAGCCCTTCTCCGCGGTGATGTGGCAGTTCTTGAAGGTGATGCCGCGAATCGGGCTACCGGGAAGGCCGTGGATAAACCCCACCGTCTGCACATCGCCGGAGACGTTGATGATCTTCACATCCTTCACCACCGGCAGCACCTTGGCCGGCGGGGCGACCGGCGGCACCATGCGCCACTCCATGTTGAACTCGAAGGCCTGCCGCGTCTGGTGCAGCGTCAGGTCGCGGTAGGTGATCTTCTCGACCACGCCCCCGCGGCTGGGTTGCGACTTGAACCGAATCGGCGCCCAGTTGCCGGAGTCGAAGACGCATCTGCGGATCATCACATTTCGAATGCCGCCGGAGGTCTCGCTGCCCATCGCCACTCCGCCCTGCCCATAGGCGAAGTGCGAGTTCTCAATCACGATGTCTTCCGCCGGCCGGTTCACGCGCAGACCGTCGGCGTCCTTGCCGGACTTGATGGAGATGCAGTCGTCGTCCACATCGATGTACACCCTGTTGACGTGCACATGCCGCGACGAGTCGATGTCGATGCCGTCGGAGCTGGGGATGTTGTGCTCCGCCGTGATGCGCAGGTCCTCCGCCACCACGTCCTCGCTGTAGAGGATGAACAGGCACCACACCGCCTGGTTGTGCAGGTTCAGGCCCGTGATGCGAACATGCTTCGAGTTCTGGATCCCAATCAGCCGTGGCCGCCCGCGCCGCGGCGGCGCAGGCACCGCCCCGGTTTCGGGGGTCGCAGCTGCTATCGGTGCCCGCGGGACCGTTGCATCCGCCATCCCCAGGGGCCCCGTCGGCGCCGGCCGCTGGCGGCGGAAAGGATTCTTCTGCACCCACTCTTCGCCGTTCCCATCAATGGTGCCCTCGCCGGAGAGCACCAGGCCGGTCACACCCTCCGCATTGATAAAGGCCGAGGTCCACATCTCCTCGGTGCCCTCCCACCGGGTCTGAATCTGGGGGTAGTCGTCCGGGTTGGTCGTCCCCTTCAGCACACCGTCCTTCTCGACGAGCAGGTTCACTCCCTGCTTCAGGAAGATGGCCCCGCTCAGAAACGTTCCCCTGGGCACGACAACGATCCCGCCGCCGGATGACGCGCACTTGTCGATGGCCGACTGAATCGACTTGGTATTGACCGTCGTGCCGTCCGCAACCGCGCCGTAGTCGGTGACCACGAAACGCTTTGCCGGTTTCGCAGCCGCAGCGGGCACCAGGGTCCCCATGACCAGCGCAGCCAGCACCAGAAAATTTGTCTTCATTGAGAGGCTCTCCGTCACCACGGACACCGATGCTATCAGGAGGCATCCATCTTTGGGCAGAGTCTTCGCAGCCAACCACCTACTGCGTGCGCGCCACCAGCGGTGTCGTTGTCGCCGCTGCCAGCCCCACGAAGATGCTCACCGAGTTGTCGCCGGAGTTCGCTGTCCACAGGTTCCCGGAGGGATCCACGGCGACCTCCACCGGCGTATTCAGCGAACCCAGCGACGCAGCAACCGATGTCCCGGTGGCCGCGGCGAACTGCGAGAGGCCGCCGGTGGCGTTGCTGTTGGCCACCCAGATCGTCCCGGCGCTGTCGACGGCGACTCCGGCGGGCTGATTGAGCACTCCATAGACGGGAGCGCTGCCGGCAACCGTCCCCGCAGCGGTAAACCCGCTCAGCTCCGGTCCTCCGGTGCCGGCCACCCACGCCCGGCCCGCCGAGTCCAGCGCCACTCCCGCCGGCCCCTGCAGCGCATTGTCTGACCAGCCGCTGCCCGTGCTCACCAGCGTCGCTGTCTTGCTGTACTCGGTCATGGTGCCCGCGCCGCTGTTGCTGATCCAGGCATTGCCTGAAAAATCAATGGCGACGGCGGTGGGTCGCGAGAGCGTGGAACTCGCAGTCAGGGTGTTCTGCAGCACTCCGCTGTTGTTGAACTCCAGCAGGTTGTTGCCGTTGAAGTTCGCCACCCAGATGTTGCCGCGCGCATCGGCCGCGACGTCCACCGGACCGGCCATGCCGGTGCTGACGGTAGCGGACAGGCCGCCAATGGAGCTGAGCTTCAGAACGTTGTTCGCGCCTGTATTGGCGACCCAGATATTGCCACTGCCATCGATAGAAATCCCCTGCGCGCCGGAGAACGTCGCCGGTGTGCCGCCCATCCCCAGCACGCTGCCGGTGGGACCGAACAGAGAGATCGCCGAGCCGGTCTCATTGGTGACCCACGCATCGCCGATGGAATCGATCGCCACGCCATAGGGCGTACTGAGGTTGTTCCCGGTGAGCTTCACGGACATCGTCCAGTCGCTGGGCGGCACGGTCAGCGTGGGCTGGAACGGCGACCCGGTCGGCACCTGACCGAAGAGGGCCGCCACGTTGGGCGAGGCCGGGTTGGTGGCAATGTTCAACATCGCGCCAATCGTGTCCGTCGCCGTAATGCCGCCGCTCGGCGGAGTTGCCAGGCTCAACAGCGTGGAGCAGGTATTGGTGGTCAGGGTGCTGTTGATGCAGTTGCCCAGAAGATCCGCCAGCGTGTTGATCTCCGCACTCGGGATGGTCGCGTTGGCCGGCACGCTAAGCCCGGGCGAGATCCCGTACGGCGTGTACACCAGGTTGTTGATCATCGCAAACGCATTGCCGATGCCGGTCGTGGAGCCGGTGTAGCCGATGTGCTTGTAGTCCGCCATGAACGGGGCCAGCGCATAGACCGAGGCCACCGTCGTCACCTCATCAATGTTGACGAGCGCGCTGGTCACCGGGCACGGTCCCAGGCCCGCCATCATCGCCGTCACCGAGTTGCTTCCGCCGCCACCGGAGTTCCCGCCGGTCGCAACAATGTACGCATAGCTCCCTGTGGGGCAACTGTAGCTGGTAGTGATGCTGAAGTTCCCGTTGCTGTCGGTCGTGGCGCTCGCGCCGGCCGGCACGGTGGAGAGGCCCTTCAGCGCTGAGTTGTTGACCAGGTACACCTGCACCGCCGAGCCGTTCACCGGCTGCTGGCCGCCGGTCACGCGACCGCTGATACCGTGGACCGCCGCGCCGGTCGTCGTCGTGGAGATGGAGCTGACGCCCAGCCCGCCGCAACCGGTGAGCGTGGCAGCCAACCAGAGCGCCGCGGCTGCGCTGAGGAGTTGACGGGTTGGAGTCGCTGTCAGAATCATTGGGCGGTAAAGCTCCTTGTAACAGAGTTTGCAGCGGAGTAGTTGCCGTTGCCGGCCTGCGAGGCTGTCACACTGACCGGACCAGCAGCGCCGACGGTGAGGATGTTGTTGGTGATGCTCCCGCCGCTGACGCTGTAGCTGACCGGCAGGCCGGAGCTGGAGCGCGCACTGAGCAGGAAGGTGCTCCCGTGCTGGAGGTTAGCAATCGGATCGAAGGTGATGGTCTGCGCCGCCGGCTGTACGGTCAGCGTGCCGGCCACGAAGTTGAACGTATAGTTCGCCGCGTTAAGCGTTCCCGTAGAAGGCGTGATGGTATACGGGTTGCCGCTCATCGGCGAGAGCGGCGTGGCCGTGGTGGAGAACGCCGGCGCGCCGCTCACCGCGCTGGCCGTGTCCCCGTTCACAAAAGTTCCAAAGTTATAGCTGAAGCTCGGGTTGGGTTGGTCGAACGCGCGCGAGGCATTCGCAGCGGTCACGCTGAGCGTCGCGGGCGCGATGCTCACATTGAAGTTCAACGTCGTCGTCGAGTAGTTGGCGTTGCCCGCCTGCGTCGCCGTGAAGCTCGCGCTGCCCGCGCCCGCCGGCGTGAAGGGATTGGCGCCCGTGGCCAGCGCGCTGGTCGAGGCAATCGTTACCGGCAGGCCCGACGGGCTCGCCGTCGCCGTCAGCGTAAACGGCGCGCCACCATAGGTCGGCGTGGGCAGCGTGCCGATCGTGATGGTCTGCGACGCCGTATTAATCACCAGCGAGTAGCTGACGATGTCCGTGTGTACGGTGTCCTTCGCCGTAATGGTGAAGTTGAACATGCCGGCCTGTGTCGGCGTTCCGTGCAGCGTGGTCGTGCCGCCGCTGGTGGTAAAGCTCATCCCTGTGGGCAGCGTGCCGACCGGCGTCACGGTCGCCGCGCCGGTGTTGCCCACGGCGGTAAACGCCTGGCTATAGGCGACGTTAATCGTGCCGCCCGGCGCTGTCGCAGGAGAGACGCCCACCTCCGTCACGATGGTCGTCGTATCGGTGATGTGAACTGCCTCCGGCTCCGGAATCTGCGCACCCAGTAGGACCGTGGTCGTGTCGGTGATGTGCATCGCTTCAGGAAGCCCATACTGCACGGCGAGGAAGACCGTAGTGGTGTCGTTGATGTGCACCGCTTCAGGGTCCGTGAGCCGCGCGGAGGCGAAGTCCATCATGCCGTCCGTAATGTGGACCGCCTCTCCCAGGTTGATCACAGCCGCAAAGAAGACGCTGTCGGCGTCGGTGATGTGGACGGCTTCCGGATCAGAGATTAAGGCCGGGCTGGGCGTGATGCGCGAGATGGGCCGCACCTCCATGGAGTAGGCGCGGCTCACCTGGGCGCCATACGCATCGATGACGGTGAACTGCGCGTTGTACAACCCCGCAACCGTGGGCACGCCGTTCAGGGTGATGACGTTGACGCCGGGCTGATAGATAATGCCCGGAGGCAGGTTCCCGTCGACGATGACCTTGTACGGACCCACTCCACCCAGGGCCATCACCGAGGCGAAGAAAGGCATGCCCTGATACGCCGGCGGCAGGCCCTCGGTGGGCAGCGCCATCGGCTGGACGCCCGCATTCTGCTCCTCCACGGCGATCTGCTGCTGCGTCAGGGCATGCAGCGCGGCCCGTTGCGTCGGCGCGCTGGGCACGCCGAGTGCGATTGCCATGGCAACCACGCAGCATCGAGTTGTATGCGTCCCATGCATCCCTGGTCTCCTGGCCATTGGGCCCCTCAAACCTTCCTGTCGAGGAAGGCTTCAAGTCGCCGAGCCTCCGGCGTTAGGAGAAGGTGAATGCCACGGTAATCTGGATGATCTGTCCCGCCACCACCGTAATCGGCGTGATGGTCGTGCCAGACATCGTGCCGCCATACGAGCCGACGATCTGCTGCTCGCAGTTCGTCGGTGTGATGGTGGCCGGACTGCTCGGCGTAGGTGGTGTTGTGGTGGCAGAGACGTTGCAGCCGTTGAAGCCGATATACACATTCACCACCGCACCCGCCTGCGGCGCGGTAATGGAGCCCATCATCGTGACGTTAGGCACGCCCACGCCGGAGCCAAACGTCGGCGTCACCGTCAGGCCAGACACACACACATAGTGCAGGCAGTGGAACAGGCCCGGCTGCGTGTTGATGTTCTGCACGATGGAGCAGTACGGGAAGGTGCTCGTCGTCGTGCTCGCAGGCGCCGGGCACACCACGTTGGTGGTGGCGCTGG
>Ga0302319_10003082_pt1 | contig 35223 bp, 33 predicted proteins | sample Bog_T0_2_FD_203319 | JGI IMG/M metagenome (GOLD analysis project Ga0302319, IMG submission 203319) | Peat permafrost microbial communities from Stordalen Mire near Abisko, Sweden - Bog_T0_2 | ecosystem: Environmental > Terrestrial > Soil > Wetlands > Peat | place: Sweden: Abisko, Stordalen Mire...
AGCGCGGAACAGGTCACCGCGATCCTCGAACTGCGCCTGTATCAACTCACCGGCCTGGAGCGCGACAAGATTGTCGGAGATTACCAGGAGCTGCTCAAGAAGATCACCGACCTCTCCGACATCCTGGCCAAGGAAATCCGCGTTCTTTCCATCATCAAGAAGGAACTTACCGTCATCCGCGACAAGCACGGCAACGAACGCCGCACGCAGATCGTCCCCGACGAGGGCGAAATGGCCATCGAGGATCTCATCGCGAACGAGGGCGTCATCATCACCATCACGCACAATTCGCTCATCAAGCGCACCAACATCACCAGCTATCGCGCGCAGCGGCGCGGCGGACGCGGCGTGATCGGCATGACCACCCGCGAGGGCGGCGGCACCGAGGACGACGATTTCGTCGAGCATCTCTTCACCGCGTCGACCCACGATTACCTGATGTTCTTCACCAACACGGGCCGCGTTTATGTCGAGCGCGTGCATGAAATCCCCGACATGGGCCGCGCCTCCAAGGGCCGCTCCATCGCCAATCTCCTCGAAATGAAACCGGGCGAGAAAGTCGCCGCGCTCATCCGCGTGGAATCGAAGAAGGACGCGCAGAACGTCGACAACACCTGGAAATCGGGCGGCTTCGTTCTCTTCGCGACGCAACGCGGCACGGTGAAGAAGACCTCCCTGGAAGACTTCGCTAATTGCCGCAAGGGCGGCATCATCGCCATCGGCATCGAGCCGAACGACAACCTCATCGAGGCGCGGCTGACCAGCGGTTCGAGCGAGGCCGTCATCATCACCCGCGAAGGCATGAGCATCCGCTTCGAGGAATCGGACGTCCGCTCCATGGGCCGTCCCGCCACCGGCGTGCGCGGCATCAGCCTCGACAAGGACGACCATGTTGTCGCCCTCGCCGTCGTCGTTCCCAATGCCACGCTGCTCGTCGCCGGCGAAAACGGCATCGGCAAGCGCACGGCATTCGACGAATACCGCAAGCAAAGCCGCGGCGGCAAAGGCATCATCACGATGAAGACCAACGAGAAGACCGGCAAGGTCGTTGGCGCGCTGACCGTCACCGACGCCGACGAAATGATGCTCCTCACCCAGCAGGGCCAGATGGTCCGCACCCCGGTGAAGGACATCCGCGAAACGGGCCGCAACACGCAAGGCGTCAAGCTCATCAATCTCGCCGCGAACGACAAGCTCACCGCCATCGCCCGCGTCATCTCCGAGACCGAGGAGGGCGAAAATCCTGAGCCGGAACTTGCTGGCTAAACGATAAGTCGCCTGCATACTCCGGGTTATTATGGAATTTTCGCATCCTCCTACCCCCGAAATTGTAACCACCAGCACGGTCTATACATGGGTCAATAACCCGATGATCGTCGCCTTGATCTTCGCCCTTGCCGGGGCGATTTTCATCAGCATCTACTTCCTGCGCCGCCGCAGGGCCAAAAACAAATAGCGGCGCTTCTGAATGTAGCGGCGGTCTGTGACCGTCGCTGTCTGCTTCAATCAGGGTCAGGCCGGAGGCTGATCTCCGAGAAGCTCACTGCGATCGACGCTCTTTTGTTCGCGCGTAGCCAAATTTTTAATTTCAAATCTGCCGGATTCGACGTTTGCGTCCACGATAATGGCGTGGCTGCATTGCCGTTCCTCGGCGATTTGAAACTGCTTTCCGACCTTGGTGGGCGTAAGAGGGTAATCCACCGTTTTACCAGAATTGCGGAAGGCTTGGACAAGCGTCATCGCCTGGGGTCGATAAGCCTCATCGGGGATGACGAAATAGTAACTGCTTTCTCGCGATGAAGTTGGAGTCCACTTTTTATTCTTCAAAATCTCCCCGAGCACCACATCGCCGATGCCGAAGCCGAGCGCGGGCAGGTCAACGCCGCCGAGATTTTTCAGCAGCGTATCGTAGCGGCCGCCGCCCGCGATGGCGCGGAACTCGCCCGAGCGGTCGAAGGCCTCGAACACCACGCCGGTGTAGTAGGCTAGGCCGCGAACCACGGTGTAGTCGCGCTTCACATAATCCTGAAGCCCGCGATGGCGTAGGCCCGCTTCGACCGTGTCGAGCCGCTCGCTTTTCGCGCTGGCCGGGTTGTCAAGGATCGCGAAGACTTCATTCGCGAGCGGGCCGAGCTTCTCGGCGGTCTTTTCGCGCGGCTCGCGCTCGCTTTTGTCGATGGCCTGGATGAAATCGTAGCGATGGGCCTCGTGAATGTGATGCACGTCCATGAAATCGGTCCAGAACTGGCGGTCACTCAGCCGCACAACGAAATCCTTTTCAGTCAGCCGGAACGTGCGCAGCACATCGATGAGTAGCGCGATCAGCTCGACGTCGGCCTCGAGGCCCGCCTCGCCGATGATGTCGCAGTTGAGCTGGTAATGCTCGCGCAGGCGGCCCTTTTGCTGGCGTTCGTAACGGAACACCTGCGGGATGGAAAACCACTTGAGCGGCTTTTTGAAATCCTTGTGCCGGGCCGTGACGAGCCGTGCCAGCGTGGGCGTCATTTCGGGCCGCAGCGCCACGTCGCGGTCGCCCTTGTCCTTGAAATGGTAGAGTTGCGTGACGATCTCATCGCCCGATTTTTTCGTGAAGAGATCGAGCGGCTCAAGCGGCGGGCCGTCGTACTCGACAAAGCCGTAGCGATGGGCGACCGAACGCCATGTGGCGAAAATCGCGTTGCGAAACGCGCAGTCGTCGGGATAGAAATCGCGGAAACCGGGAAGAGCCATAGGGGGAAAGAGAGAAGTTAGAAGGAAGAAGGTTGAAGTTAAAGGCAGGGGGAAGGGTAAAGGGAAAAGGGTAAAGGTGAAAAGGACGGAATGCGGTTCCGATTCACGCTGCTTCTCTTTCCAATCCGTCATCCTTGCGAAGGCGAGCAGTGAGTGTGTCTACCCACATCGTTTCCCACCGAGCCGCAGCCGAAGGACCTCGTCCAGCCTTGAAAAACACTCAGCGTGTTATTGACAATTTTCTCCGCAAGTGGCCACTGCGCCGATTCTGTCTGAATCCAGTGGCCCATCTTGAAGGGGCGGATTCCCTCTCGACCATTCCCCTCAATTACTCGCGTACTTCACCGAGCAGCCGTAAGGCGGAGCCGTCGCCTTCGTCACCGGCTTGGCCGCCATCGCTTCATCGAGCGCGGTTGTCACGTAATTGGTCGCCGTGGCAATCGTGGCCGGGTCCGGCGAAGGGGCATTGTCGATGCCGCCCGCATAAATCAGCACGCCCTTCGGATTAATCACAAACATGTGCGGCGTCGTGCGCGCGCCGTACATGTGGCCAACGTAGCCGTCGGGATCGAGCAGGCTTTGGGTCGCGGCGACGTTGTGCTCTTTCACGTAGGCCGCGAGATCGTCAACGCTCTGAAAACCTTCGTGGCCTTGTGCGCTCGAATTGATCCGCAGCCAAACGACGCCCTTTGCGGTCTCCTCTTTCTGGAGCTTTTGCATCGTGCCCGAATCGTAAAATTTGTGCACAAACGGGCATTGCGGATTCGTCCATTCCAGGACGATGAATTTTCCATAGTAGTCGCCTAGTGAATGAAATTGATCATCGCCGCCCAGTAGCTTGAAATTAAGAACAGGTTTTCCAATCGTGACGAGATCGTGGGCATTCACGAGTCTGCCGGCAGCTCCCATGGGCGTAATGTTTTGAACAAAACCCAACGTGGGCTGGTTGGTCGTGGAGGAGTTTGATGTGGTGTTTTTTGGCGCGACGTAATTAAGCGCGGGCTCATTCGTCGATGCTGGCGCCGGTGCCGCATTTTGCGCCAAAACGGTAATGCTGAGGGCCGCGCCAAGACATAGCGCGGCAAAAATCATCTTTTGCATATAAAAGTGAGACGCCATGGAACACTCCTTTGTTTCAATTTAATCCGCAGATGGCGGAAGTGTAATATAGCTTATGCAGGTAGCCTGGACAACCACCCCCTGGACATTGATCGACTTTCGCAGAGATCACCCCCGGGACGCTCCCTTTCCCGCCGACAAACCCGGCGATAAATCGCGGGGCTACTCTCAACGATTCCTGTGGAATAAGATGCAACAAAAGTTAGCCATAACAAACAAGCGTTATTGGCTTTACACATGTTTAAAGCTCCAATAACTTCCCGCCATGGCTAGGCCGACCGTCAAAACGCCCGCCCGTTCCAGCCCGGGCACGCAGCTTCCCCCCCGCAAACGCAGCGCCCATGATCGCGCCGGGGTGAGCGAAAGCATGGAGGATTACCTCGAATGCATTTTCGATCTCGAAAACACCAAGGGCTACGCCTGCGTCTCCGACGTCGCCGAGGCCCTGCGCCTGAACCGGGCCAGCACCTCGATCATGGTCAAGCGGCTCGGCAAGCTCGGCTTTCTCCGCTACGAGCCGTATCGCGGCTTTGCGCTCACACCGGAAGGGAGCCGGGTGGCGGAAAAAATCCGCAAACGCCACGCCATGCTCGCCGATCTCTTTCAACTCCTGGGCCTCAATCACCGTGAGCATCTTTCCGACATCGAAGGACTCGAGCATCATTTGAGCGAGCGCGCCTTCCGCCGTTTTGCGGAGCTTGCGGCCCATCTGCGGCAGCATCCTTTTCCCCGCCACCAAGCGCCCCCCCGTTCCCATCCATCCACCTGACTTTATGCCACGCAAATTTATTCCCATGACCGACGCAATCTATGATTACGTCCTCCAGCAAAGATCGAATGCGGACGATGCCCTCCTGGCCGGGCTGCAAATGGAAACCGAAAACCTCGGCGATATCGGCAAGATGGCAATCACCCCGGACCAGTCCAGCCTGATCAGCCTGCTCGTCGGCCTCATCGGCGCGAAATGGGCCGTGGAAGTCGGCACCTTCACCGGAATGAGTTCGCTGAGCATCTCGCGTTACCTCGCCCCCGGCGGCAAGCTGGTTTGCTTCGAGCAGGATTTCAAGGTCACCAGCATCGCCCGCCGCTACTGGATACGCGCAGGCGTGCAAGAGAGGATCGATCTCCGGCTCGGGGACGCGCGCCGCCTGCTTCCTCATTATCGACCACAGAATCTCATCGATTTTGTGTTCATCGACGCCGACAAAGAGTCCTACGATTTCTATTACGAATCGCTCGTTTCCTATGTGCGCCCCGGCGGCCTGATTCTTTTCGACAACATGCTGAGGGGCGGAGAGCTCGTTGATCCCGCCTATAAAAATACGCCGTCGAACCGCGCCATCGATCAGCTCAACCGCAAGCTCGCCACGGACAACCGCGTCCAGTCGGTGCTGATTCCCATGGCCGACGGCTTGGTCGTCTGCCGCAAGCTTCTCACGCCCGGAGTGGACGGTCGCCGCCTCACCACTGACACACGACGGTTGGCGTAAATCGGCGTGGCGGCAGCGAACCTTTGGAGATCTCCGCGGAAATCGTTATCAAAGGGATCCGTCATCCTTGCTGAGCGAAGGCACATGCCCACACAAGGTTGATTAAAAAATCCGTCATCCATTCAACCGCGACAGCGGCACCTATCGCGGCACCCGCTCCATTCGCGGAGGTCGCCGCGACGTGCGCCTGGCCCTCTACATGGCGGCCTTCTCCGCCTCGCGCCGCAACCCCATCCTCAAGGCCGTTTACCAGCGCCTGCGCGCCGCCGGTAAGGCCCACAAAGTTGCCCTCGTCGCCGTCATGCGCAAACTCCTCATCCACCTCAACTCCATCCTTAAAAGCCTGCCTTCCTCCCCTGCTTGAAAAAATAATTTTTAAACACAGTTGCTGAGCGGCGGCGAGCGGTGAGTGTGTTTATTCGGGTCATTTCCCGCCGAGCCTGAGTCGCAGGACCTTGCCGTCCTTGAGAAAAATTTCAGACGTCATCGAACAGCTTTCTCCGCGAGTGGAAACTTCGCCCCTTGGCCCAGCCAAACAGGGCTTCTTTTGATTCCGAATTTCGTGACGCCACTCTCATTAATGGTTTTGTCGTCGCTGGGTCCTTCGACTCCGGCTCGGCGAACTTTTACTGGAAAATAAGTGCTCCGCTCGCCTTCGCTCAGCAAGGATGACGGATCGTATAGAGAAGGACATTCACAGAGGTCTCCGTAGGGACGTTTGATCCCGAACAATCACTTCCCAATGCAGAAATTCTCGAACAGCCGCGCTAGAATATCCTCGTTGCTCGTCGCGCCGATCACCTCCGCCAAATCATCCAGCGCATCGCGCAACTCCACGCTCACCAGTTCCAGCCCCGCCGCGCCCCGCAACGCCTCCAACGCGCGCCCGAGCGATTCCGCCGCCCGTTCCAGCGTCGCATTCTGCCGCGCATTGATCGTCAGCACCGTCTCCGTCTCATCCGCCATGTCCGCCAGCAGCGCCGATTCGATTTTCGCCTCCAGCTCGCCAAGACCCTCGCCTGTCAGCGCGCAAAGAAAAATCGCGTTGCTCGGAATCGACCCGTGCCGTCCCAAATCCGATTTATTCGCGATCAACAGACTCGGGACATTTTCCGGCATCTCGATTTTTGCCGCCGCGTAAGGCTGGTGCGCCTCCACCACATGAAGCAAAAGTTGCGCCTTGGGCAGCAGCGCGCGCGCGCGGCGGTTGCCCTCGATCTCCACCGGATCGCCCGAATCGCGCTGCCCAGCGGTATCGATCAGGCGCAGCGGCAATCCGCGCACATTACACGGGGCCTCGATCAAATCGCGCGTCGTGCCGGGCGTCGACGCGACAATCGCGCGGTCCTCGCGCAGCAGCGCATTCAGCAAACTCGATTTGCCCACGTTCGGCTCGCCAATAATTACCGCCAGCGCGCCTTCCTGGAGAATCCGGCCCAGCGGCGCGGTGCGAATGAGCTGGTCGATTTTTTCGCGCATCTTTTCCACGCGCGCGCAAAACTCCGGCCCCACGCGCGGCTCAATTCCCTCCTCCGCGAAATCGAGGCTCGCTTCGAGATGGCTGAGCAGGTCGATCAGCTCCGCGCGCACCGCTTCGAGCGCATGGCCGAGTTTTCCCTCCTTCATCGCGCGGGCGCTCGCCAGCGCGCGTTCCGTCGGCGCGTAAAGGAGATCGAGCAGCCCCTCCGCCTGCGTCAGCGAAAGCTTGTCGTTGAGAAAAGCACGCTGTGTGAACTCGCCGGGCCGCGCCGCCCGCGCGCCTAGCGAGAGACACGCCTCGATGATGTTCTCCACGATATGCGGATTGCCATGACACGAAATTTCGACGGTGTCTTCGCCGGTATACGAATGCGGCGCGCGCCAAAATGTCAGCACCACGTCGTCGAGAGTCTTCCCGTCATGTGTGAGCGCGCGATAGATCGCATGGCCCGGCGTGCCGTCAATTTTGCCCACAACCAGCCGCTCGACAATAGCGCGACTCTCCGGCCCGCTGAGGCGAATGACCGCCAGGGCTGCGACGCCGGACGGCGTGCTCAGGGCGATAATGGTATCGGTGGTCATTTTTTTAATGGTAGCTGTTGCGCACCTCGCGACGGAAGAGAAATGACCGACCGTCGCAGGGCCTGCGACGGCTACCCTTTGAATTCCACATAAGGCAACCCGTGCGCATCGGCAACTGCCTGACAGGCGAGCCGGCCGTCGATTACGTTCACGCCTTGCGCCAGGCCGGTCTGCCGACGGCATGCCTCGGCGAGGCCATGGTCGGCGAGCGCCTCGATGTAGGGATAGGTCACGTTGGTGAGCGCCTGCGTTGCGGTGCGGGCATAGGCGCCGGGCATGTTCGTGACGCAATAGTGGAGCACGCCCTCCTCGAAATAGACCGGCTCGCTATGCGTCGTGGGGCGCGACGTTTCCGCGCAGCCGCCCTGATCGATTGCGATGTCGACGAAGACGCTGCCCGGCTTCATCTGGCGCAGCATTGCGCGGGAGATGAGTTTGGGCGCTTTCGCTCCGGGCAGGAGCACCGCGCCGATGAGGAGATCGACTGTCGGCAGAAGTTCCACCAGATGCGCTTCGCTGGAATAGAGGGTGTGGGTCGTGTGCATCGTGATGTCGAGAAAGCGCATCCGCTCCACGTCGACTTCGAGGATCGTCACGTCCGCGCCGAGGCCCGTCGCCATCCGAGCGGCGTTGATGCCCGAGGTGCCGCCGCCAAGCACGACGACCCTGCCCGGCAGCACGCCCGGCACGCCGCCGAGCAAAACGCCTTTTCCGCCGTGCGGCTTGGCGAGAAAATGGCCGCCGACAATGACCGACATGCGACCCGCGATTTCGCTCATCGGTTCGAGCAGGGGCAGGCGATGATTGAGGGTAACGGTTTCGTATGCGATGGCGGTAACGCCCGATTTCAGCAGCGCGGCGGTGAGATCGAGATTCGCGGCGAGATGGAGATAGGTGAAAAGGATTTGGCCGGAATGAAGCAGTCCGTATTCGCTCGCGACCGGTTCCTTGACCTTGACGATGAGGTCGCCGCGAAACGCCTCCTCATGGGAGCCGACGAGCTTCGCGCCCGCCGCCGTGTAGTCATCGTCAGCGTACCCGGCTTCGACGCCCGCGCCCCGCTCGACAACGACCTGATGGCCGTGTTTGACGAGTTGATACGCGGCGGAAGGCAGCAGCCCGACGCGATGCTCCTGCGTTTTAATTTCCTTGGGAACGCCGATGAGCATGGGTGTAATCGAATTCGAAAATTGCCACGCGAACCGCGCCAAGTGTTCGACGTCTTATGAAAGAGAGAGACTGCTAAGGCGTTGTGGCCGGAGGTTGTTTGGGTGTGTTTGGATACGCCGGCATTTGTCCGTTGCTGACATCCGGAGCAGGACTCGACATGGCCGGAACGGTGCTCGTGCTGCCCGAAGTCGGGCCGCTTGGCGTTTGGGCGCTGGGGACAGGCTGGACAACCGTTGTCGTCGTCGTGGTGGTTGTCTGGGTCGGAGCGCCGGCCTTGGAATTGTAGGTTGAGGAGCGAATCGTCACCGACTTGACGCCTGCTTGCGGTGCAAGGGGAGATTGAGCCGCCGGTTGTGTCGTCGACTGGGGCAATTGTTCCGCGGCACCCGTGGCCGTCTCGGTGGCTTCGCGCCCAAGAATCGTCATTTGCTTCTCGGTTTCATTGGCCGCGATCTGGTCGGCATCGGTCTCAACCACGGTGGGTTGAATCATGATGATCAATTCATCGCGCTCCTTGCTTTTGGTGGTGTCCTTGAAGAGATAGCCGAGGAGAGGAATGTCGCTCAATAACGGGACGCCGCTGGTGTCCCGCGTCGTATTGTCGGAGATAAGACCGCCGATGACCACGGTCGATTTATCCGGGACGGTCACTTCGGTGTTGATCTCCTGGGTGTTGATGATGGGAACATCGTTGCCGCTGATGCTCACGTTTTTCCCGAGGCTGTTATTGGTCTGGCGGATTTTAAGGGTCACGTCATGGGCCGCGTTAATGAGCGGAATAATGTCCAACTGGAGCAACACATCCTCATACGCGATGCTCGATGTGGTGGTGAGTTGGTTATCGACTCCTCCGCTAAATCCCGACGTCGTGTTGCTGGGGACGGGCACCTGGCTGCCGGATGCAATCACGGCCAGCTTGTTGTTGGTGGTGTAAACGCTAGGATGGGAAATCATCTTGAAGCGGTCGGTCGTTTCGAGGGCGCGCACATAGGCGTTGAGCGTGCTGCCGATGGCGCCATAGAGCGTCAGGCCGGTGGGCAATGGAAAGCCTGTGACACTGGTCAGGCTGGTTGGTTCCGGAAGAAACGCGGCGCCGGTTGAGCTTCCGGCCTGGCTCGAATTCAAGTTGCTGCTAGCCAGGCCGCCCTGGCCGACATGCTGAAATTTCTGAAGAATGTCGATGCCGAATTCCTCGCCTTGCGAGACGGTCAATTGGCCGATGACGGTTGCGAGGTAAACCTGTAAAGGTTTGCGATCGAGTTCATCGATCATATCAAAAACGCGGGAGACAATATCAGGCGAACCAAAAACGATGACCGAATTGGAACGATTATCGGCCAGCAGCCTTGTCTTGCCGATGGTGACCACGGTGGGGACATCATTTTCGGCTGGCGCGGAAAGCTGGGGGGTGATGGCGGAGACCGAGCCCGATCCGCCCGAGCTGGAGCCTGCGCTGGATGTCGGTTGTCCCGTTGAACCTGACGGTTGCGTAGTCGTGTTTTTCCCCTGGGCCGAGGTTTGGTCCTTCTTGAGTTGGTCCTCTTCGTCCTTGCCTTGCGCGAGCGCGGCTTCTAGGGCGGGAAGGATGTCCTGGGCCAAAACGTATTTGAGTGCGCGCCGCTGAGGTATCATAAAAATGTCGGCCTTGTCCAACTGTGTGACCATCTGTTCCAGGAAGGGCATGTTGACCGGACGGCTGATGAGGAGAAGCGTGTTGGATCGCGGATCGGGTATGATCTGGGCGGGGCCGGAAATCAAGTTGTGTTCGTTGGAAAGCGGCTGGGTGTTGCCGAGGGTTGCCGGGACGGTCGCTCCGCCTGCCGCAGCTGGGGCTGCGGGAGCGCCATTCGCTCCAACTCCCAGCATTTTGTTGAGGATATCGGCCACCTTCTCGGCATCGGCGCGATTGAGCTGGACCCATTCGCTGACAACTCGCGCAGGCGGCGCATCAACCAGTTCCTTCAGGGCGATCAACTGGCGAATCACGCTGACATTTTCGGTGATGACGACGGCCTGGGCGGAAGTCGCCGGCACGTAAGCTCCATAGGTGTGCATGGGCGAGACCTGGCTGAAAATACCAACCGCTTCCTGCGGAGGGATGTAATTGAGCGGCATGTAATAACTGACGACCTCGTCGGTGATCGGCAGGTCGGCTGCGTTGGCATAAAGCTTCACCCCTTCACTGCGCGGGTTTTTGTTTGTGCCGATGGTGACGACTTTGACGTTGTGCTCGTCGATGGGAATGATGGCAACGCCGTTGAGCAGGAGGACCTGCTCGATGTACTTCATCATGTCCGCTTTGTTCATGCCGGTGGCGTTGAGGCTCACGGGCGGCACGCCGTCCAGATTGACGTCACGAACCAGATGCTTTCCCGACAATTGCTCGTAAAGATCCAGAATCGTGTTAACCGGGGCCTTTTGGTAATTGGTGGAACCTGTGGTGACAGCCCCGGTGTCCTGGGCAAAAGCCGGAAGGCTGCTCCCCAAATGAAGGAGGAAAAGGGACGCGAGAAGAGGCAATCCTCTCAAGAGTGGTAATGGTGAGGCCATGTGGGAGTTTCGGGACAATGAGGATAGCATTTACACCTTCCTTAAGGAAGCCTTCATCATTGCGGAGTTACGGGTGACGGCGCTGGGGTTGGGACCGGCTGTTGCGTTTGTCCGGGTGGAGGTGGAAGATGGATGGGAGGACGGTGAAAGCGTATGATGGGCGGCCTGCCTTCGGGCGACGATGCACCGGAGCCGGGCATGGGAATTTGCGGAGTTATGATGCCTGATCCGGGAGCCGAACCCGAACCGGGCATCGGGATTTGTTGCGGCATTGCGCCTGGCGGCGCACCCGGGGTCGCCGCCGCCACGGCTTGCTGTTCGAGTTTGAGCGTGATCGTCTGGCCATTCTTTTGGAAAACGGCAAGAGTGTCCGAGCCGTTGTGTCCGCGCGTGATCGAAACCAGCGTCAAGCCCCGGGCCGGTTTATCGGTGGAGACAAGGAAGTGTTCCTGGCTTTGGCGCTCGATCAGACTGGCGTAGGAGGTGCCTTCAGCGTTCGCGATGCCGACCAGTAAATAGTCGGGGGATGCTTCCACGCCTCCTGCTTCGGGCGTTGCCACCGCGAAAGGCGACTTCGTCCAGAGATCCTCGTATCGCGAGGCGGAAAAGCCTGCGTCCGGCAGCGGTGAATCGTCCGCCCGGAGCAATGGCGTGGCGAGGGCCGTGCTTGCGGCCAGGACGAGGAGAAGATGTTTCATATTAAGAGCCCCCCTTAAAATACCGGGCGATTTGCAGCGTGCAAACCATCGACTTTTGGTCCTGGTCGGCCTTCAGCGAAAATGAAGTGATGGCATAAAATTGGCCGGGCTTTTGAAGATCGCTGAGCCACTTGCACAGGTCCTGCATCGATCCCTTGACTGCGATCTTTACATTGATGCGCGTTCCGCCGGCACCGTGCTGCACATCGCTCAGGTTTTGATCCGTAATTTCAAGTTTGTTGTCGTGCGCGCCTTTCACCACATAATTCAAAACCGCCGCCTTGGTTTCGCCTTCATCACTCAGGGGCGGCTCGTGGTCGTTGATCCATGTCTTGCGCTGCGTCCACAAATCGGATTCCTGCAAATCGACTTTGGCTTCGGCTTGATCGGCCCGCAATTGCGCGTAGTTGAGCGTCAGGGTTGATTGTTTCTGCGCGAGCCAGCGATAACCAAAATAATTGCCGCCCACGAAAAGGATCGCGACGAGGACCGCGAGAAGAATTTTTTCGTTTTTAGTTGTTCGCACGGCTTCCTTGGATTTGAAATTGCGCCAGGTCGTTGGGCAGCGGGCGCGGGTTGTCCATGGTCAGGGTATAACCGGAAAAATAGGGATCGCTCTTGAGTTTGCTGAAAAACAGGAATGCGCCAGCGACGTTCTTGGCCTCGCCCTTGATGAGCAGCTTGTTGTTGCCAGCCTCGAACAAAGTCAGGTGAAGCTGGTCGGCGGGTATCGAATGGGAAGCCTGGAGCAGCAATTCCAGGGGATAATTCTTCGTGTCCACCACAGGGGCCAGCTGCTTCCAGGCCGAGCGCCCGTCATGGACCGAGGCGACGGCCTGCTCATGATCGGATTGCCATTTGCGCAGATCGTCGACTTTCATCGAAGTCATGACCATCTGGGTCACGAACCAGGCCACGGCCATGAGATAAATAAGCAGGAAGACAAGCACGGCCCGCCTCTGCCATTGTCGTGCGGCGCGGGCCCGTTTGGCCTCGCCGACGATCGACGGCGTTAGTTTCCAGGCTTGTCGCGGCGGGACGGGACGCGGGCATTCCTCCTGCTCGATGGGAAGCGGAAAGGCCCCTTGCAGGGCGGCGTGTTCCTCCGCGCTGATTTCGGTCCATAACATCATCTTTTGCAGCGGGGCGACAATGCCCTGCATGGCAAGCGTGGTGCGGGCGCAACTCAAATCCTGCACAATGCGCGGAGTGATTTGCCCCTCGGCCAGCGACTGAAAATAAACGAGGTTGGGGCCGGTGGTGATCGCGATTGCCAGGCGGTCCTGTTCCCGCCAGAGGGTCACCGTGTTTTCCCGAAAGGGGAGGTAACGGGCGGAGAGATCAAAGGTTTCGTAGGCCTCGGCGTGGATTTCCGGCGCGAGGGTCGCGGGCAGCACGCCGACCATCACCAGCGTGCGGGTTCCTTCCTGGGTGACGGTCGACCAGTCGAAAACCGCGGGGCCGTTTCCGCGGGGCTGGAGGCCGCGCAGTTCCAGTTGCAGGGGAATCATTCCGGCAAATTGCTTCGGATCGACTTCATTCAGCCAGAGCGGGAGACAAAAGACCTGCGATACCGGGAGCGCCAAGGTCGTATTTTTCCGCAGCCGGTTATCGAGGGGAGTCTGGCAGGTTTGCACGAGTTGGGCGGTAGCCTTGCCGCCAAGCGCCCAAAGCCCCCACGGCTCCGCACCGGTCGGGCCGGGCAGCAAAAGGCCGCGCTGTCCCTTGGCCAGGGAGCGAGCTGGTTTTGTTTTTACTGTTCGGACCATAGGAAATATTGAATGGGCGTCGAGTTAAGCCTTGTTACAACGGAAATCATGACCTGTGTGCCTTGCACTTGGCCAACACTTTCCACGCGACGATTCGGGTCGCTCAGGGAAATCTGGTTGCTTAGCTTCTGCATGGCAAGGGTGCCAATGCCCAGGTCGCTCTGGAATGTCTTCACGTCGGGCACCGGCACATCGTCGGCTGTTCCCGCAATGCCATCCTTGCCGTTACGCATGGAGGTGAAGAAGGCAACCCGCTTCGGATCGATGCTGAACACGGCTGCGATTAGTTCGGGCGGCGCTTCGCTGACGTTCAACGGGCCGCTGCTCCAGAGGGTAAAGCTGTCTTCCCAGTCGGGCTTGGCCTTGTCGAGCAAATCGACGCCCATGACCAGCCTCACTTCCTCGAAGGACTCGAACGGCTGGTAGGTGGGGCGTTGCGGAAGATTGGCCTGGGCATAATCGTCGGCCTTCGCGCCGTTGAGGCTGCGCAGGTCGCCGGGCGTGACCCAGTCATACAGGCAATCGGCCACATGCTCGGCCTGGTCGATTTGGAGCCCCCATTGCGTAAAAAGATTTTCGAGGATCTCGCGGTGTCCGGTGAGCAGAACGTAATTAAGATTGAGCCGCGCGCCTTCGCTTCCGATCGTCACCTTGAATTGGCGATCCGCCGCCGGTTTTTGAAAGAACAGCGGTTCGTCCTTGAGAAATTGCGGATTCAATCCCAGCGCCACGCCGCTCAAAGCCAGCGCGCGCGCGTCGAGGGCCTGTTCTTCGTGGGTGGTATGTTCCACCGAAAGCTCCACCATCTCGATAACTCCAAAAACCGCCATGGTGAGCAGCAGCAGCGCCCAGAACACCAAAATGAGGGCCGAGCCCCGCCGGGAAATGTAGTAATGAGGGCGCATCAGGGGAGGGCTCGTTGAGAGCTGCGGGCGTGGGGCGGCTCTTCGATTTTTGGGAGCCAAAAATCCATCGTCGTCGACTGCAAATCGCCGGCCGGTTGCATCGAAAATTCGACCATGTTCGGATTATTGGGCCCGCTCCACAGCTCGACCCATACGGTCGCGTTCAAATCGAGAAATTTCCAGTCGAGCGTCTTGATATCTCCCATGAGTTGAATCCACGTCAGGGTGGGATCGTTCGAGATCACGGCTTGCTGAAGGATCGCTCGCGCATCCTGGGGCTGGCCCTGCACGGTCCCGGCTATGAAGGTGGCAAGCCGCAGCGCGTAATAGCCGTTGGCCTGCACCTTGCCGTCGATCGCCGTGGCAAGATCGTGGGTGCCGAAAATAATGCCGTTTTGCACCAACCCTTCGCCAGTGCCGCGCTGGTAGGTAACGAGCGAGCTTCCTGCGGGCAGCTCCCCGAGCTTTTTCTTGAAGAAGGCATTGAGGGCCGCAACCTCGTCGCGTCGATTCTGATTGTCCTGCAACGTCGAAGTGCTTTCAAGAACGGCTGTCATCAGCCCAAAGACGGCGGCGGCTAGCAGAATGAAAACTGCCAGCGTGATCATCATTTCGAGGAGAGTAAAGCCGCCGGGGCGGGCAGGCCTTGTTCCCTCGTTCCCAAACTCCATTTGGGAACGCAATTGCTGAGGCAATTCCATTGCCGATCTTGTAACCGCGCCCGTGAGGGCGTGGTCCAGCGCCTCACGGCGGCGGTTATAAGTCAGCGCGAAATGGAATTTCGCGGGGAACAGGAGGCGTTCCCAAGTGCAACTTGGGAACGAGGGAGCGGATCCCTCGACAGGCGCGGGATGACGGAACGGCAAAGAGACGGGCACATTCATGGCTGGTATACCAGTTGCGAGACATCCCGTTGTTGCGCCTCGCCGCCTGATTTCCATGAGGCTGTGATCGTGGCGCGGTATGTGTTCTGGACGGGCTGTTTCTTTTGGTCCTGCAACTGCTCCTGCACAATCGAGACGTGATAGAGAAAGCCGGAACCGTCATCCGGCAAATCCCTTTCGCCGGGCTGCACGCGCGCGGCGTGAAGCAATGTCATCTGATTGCCCAGGCCGCGAGTCGCCGCGTCGACGGCATTGCGGTCCATCGCCGCATCGAAGCCGCTGTGGAGCGCGATCACCAGCGCGAACGCGACCATCGCAAAAATGCTGAGGGCAATGATGACTTCAAACAACACCATGCCTGCGCGCATGCGGTGCGCGCGCGCCTGACGATATATCGGGAGGAGGTTCATGGAAAGGAAGTGGTTTCGTTTTCCACGTTGCCGGTGAGCACGTTAAAGCTCATTTCCAGCCACGCGTTTCCCCGGACCAGGCGCACGCGGGTTGCCTGGCAAAGCTCGCCCGGTTGAAAGATCCAGGAGGTTGGTGGCATATCAACCCAAGCGTCGGTTTTTGTCGAATCGGGAGTGAGCAGCTTGTTGGCGGGATCGAGTTTGGCGCTCACTTCCACATTTTCCATCACCGGAGCGTTCGCAGCGGCGGTATCATCATCGGTCGAAGAGGAGTCGTCAGTCACTTTCGCGGCTTCGCCGGCGGGGTGCAGGGCCATCGTTTTGTTGGTCAGATCGATGATGTAGACGCGGTGCTGTTCGGCGCTTTGAATCATGGCCGTCTTGACCATCAGCGCGAGTTGGTGGGCGTCGTTGCGCACGGCTTGTTCAACAAACGCCGTTTGGATGGCGGGCAGCGCGAGGCCGCCGAGAATGGCGATGATCACAAGCACGATGATCATCTCCAGCAGCGTGAAGCCAGCCCTGCGGAGGGCGGCAAGTTTGGGAACGAGGGGAAAAATACTGCCCTCCGCAGGAGTGCCGCGGCGAGGATGAGCGCGGTTCATGCGGTTTCTTACGGAGTTGTCGGACTCTTCGAGTCAGACCAATTGCCGATAATGTTAGGGCTGTCGGACTTGCCATCCGGACCCAGGGAAAAAACGTCGTATTTGTCCGGATTATGCGTGCCCGGATTGAGATACTGATAGGAGTGTCCCCACGGATCGAGCGTTTCCGAGTCGAGTTGGGCGTGCCAATGCGGCGGAACGGGATCGGCCGTCGGCCTGCTCCAAAGCGCCTTGAGTCCCTGTTCGGTGGTGGGCAGCACGCCGTTGTCGAGTTGATAGGCCGCCAGCATTTCCTTAAAGGCGAAAAGATCGGCCCGCACCTTTGTCTTTTCAGCGCCTGCGCTCATCGACGTGACCTGAAAGATGACCATGCTCATCAGCAGCGCGATGATACTCAGCACGATGAGCATTTCCATCAGCGTGAAGCCGAGGCGGGAGGTTTTTCTGGCGTGACGATAAAAGGGCGAGGCATTCATGGGGTCGTGGTTTCAGATGGGGTTGAAGAGGGCTCCTCCGGCGGGACCGGCTGGACGGTGGGCGCGGAGAGTTGCGGTTGAATGGCGCTCGCGCTCGCCGGGGCCGACAGATAATTGAGTTGCAGAACAATGCCTTTAATCGCCAGCGGCGGGTCCTGCGTGAGATCGGAAGCGGCGACGCTTCCCGTCAAAGTCACATCGTCCTCGTCGGAAAATTGCACCGTGTTGATGCCCGCCTTGAGCAGGGAAACGGGCACGTAAAATGAGCCGTCGCGCCAGCCGACGTAGCTGGCCGATGTGTTCGCGCTGGCGAGAAACCCGTCGTCCAGCAAATCAGGCACGGTCGGCGTGATCGTCCCGGCGCGCTGTTGATTGATCCACACAATCAGGTGTTTCCCCAACGGCAACCCGGCTTCCTTGAGCGCCAGCCGGGCCGAACCGGGGACCTTGTCCAAGTCGACGCTGAACTCGACGCCCTGTTCGATCCGCAGCGCCTGATCGCTGAGCGGAACGGTGACGAGCTGGTTCTGCCACGCGCCCGGTTCGGTCGGATTGGCGTGGCCATTGACGCTCTGGCCCAGTTGCGTCGGGCCGACGGATGGCGTTACCAAGAGATCCTGCACCTCGGGCGAAACGAGGCCCTCCTTGCTCGCGAGCCATTCCATTTTGATCCGCTGGATGCCCAGATCGGTGTCGCTGCATTGAAAACTGAGGATGCCATCGCCGATAAGCGTGGATGGAGAAATGAGCAGGCTGCGCTGATTGGCCATTCCGATGCCCTCGTAGAAATTGTCGGAGAGTACCTCCGCGCCCTGGGTTCCCTTCCAGGTGATGCGCATGAAACCACCTTGCTTTTCCTGGAAATAAACCGTGACGAGAAGCGAGGCCGTCGTGTCGGGCATGAGGATTGGAAGATCGAGCGTGGCGAAGTTCGTCGGCGGGCTATCGGGATGTCCCAGCCAACTCGGCGTTGCCAGGTTGGGCGGAACAGGAAGTTCCAGTGTGACGGGAGCAGGCAAGTCCGATGCCGATGCGTTCAAGGAAAAAACGGAAAAAATGACGAGGAAAAATAAAACGAAACAGCCCCCTCCCGATGATCGGGCGGACAAACTAGCCGGACGGAGATATCCAAGAAGTTTCACGACGCAACTGCCTTATATTCATTCTAAACGATCGCCTTGTCCCTAACGAGATAAGAATCGTATCAGAAGCATGTGGCAAAATCGCGTCTAAAGTGAAACATGCCAGCAATGTAACGTAATTGACACTGCCCTTGTATGGACGCCATCTCGCCGGTCCCATGCGAAGCTTGCTGATAAGATTAACGCAAGGTAGGCTTAACCCCTTATGCTTACCCTGTCAGAGATCGGCAAAAGCTTCGGCGCGCGCACGCTTTTTGAAGATGTTTCCCTGAGTATCAACCTCGGGGAACGGATCGCGCTCGTCGGCCCCAACGGCGCGGGCAAGACGACTCTTTTCTCCATCATTCTCGGCACAGCCGAGCCGGATAGCGGTTCTGTCGTGATCGACAAGCACACGACCATTGGCTATCTCCCGCAGGAAACGGCAGCCAGCGGCGACGAGACCGTCCTCGAACTCGCCATCGCCATCACGCCGGAGCACGGCACGTTGATGCGCATTCTTTCCGAAGGCACGCGCACGGGAAAGACCGACACCGAGGAGTACCACGACGCGTTGGGCCGTTACGCGGAACTCGGCGGCTACCAGAACGAGCCGAAGGCGAAGCGCATCCTGGCCGGCCTCGCGTTTCGCGAATCCGATTTCAATCGCCCCGCCAAAACGATGAGCGGCGGCTGGATCATGCGCGCGCACCTGGCGCGGCTGCTCGTGATGGAGCCCGACCTTCTCATGCTCGACGAGCCGACGAACCATCTCGATCTTGAATCGCTCGGCTGGTTCCAGAATTATCTCGAGTATTATCCCGGCGCGATCCTGATGATTTCCCACGACCGCGCGTTTCTCAATGCGCTCGTCGATAATATTTTCGAGATTCGCCACAAGCAGGTCCATCGCTATCGCGGCAACTACGACGCCTATGTCGAGCAGCGTCTCGCCCGCCACGAGCAGCATTTGGCCGCCTATAAAAACCAGCAGGCGGAGATACAAAAGCTCCAGGAATTCGCCGACCGTTTCCGCGCCAAGGCGAGCAAGGCTTCGCAGGCGCAGAGCAAGCTCAAGCAGATCCAGCGGATGGAAAAACTCGAAGCGCCCGAATCGGCCGACAAGAAAATCAACATCAAGTTTCCCCAGCCCGCGCGCAGCGGCCAGCGCGTGATGACGTTGACGAAAGTCCATTTTGCCTACGACACGCTGAAGGTCTACCAAGGCATCGACCTCGAAATCGAGAAAGGCCAGCGCACTGTGCTCGTCGGGCCGAATGGCGCGGGCAAATCGACGCTGCTGAAAATTCTCGGCGGCGTTCTCGAAATCCAGCAGGGCGAGCGCAAGGAGGGCCTCAACTGCGAAGTCGGCTACTCCTCCCAAAACCGCGCCGACATGCTCAACCCGACACGCACGGTTTTGCAGGAGGCGATGAGCATCCCGAATCCGCTGCCGGAGATCACCACGCGCACGATTCTCGGTTCATTCCTCTTTTCCGGCGACGATCACTTCAAGAAAGTCGGCGTCCTTTCCGGCGGCGAAAAAACCCGCCTCGGCCTCGTCAAATTGCTGATGAATCCGCCCAACTTGCTCCTCATGGACGAGCCGACGACCCACCTCGACATGGCGAGCATCGACGCACTCATCAACGCGCTCAAGCAATACCAGGGCACGCTGATTTTCATCAGCCACGATGTCTATTTCATCCGCCAGCTCGCTACAACCGTGCTCCACATCAGCGCGGGCAAACTCACGCCCTACTCGGGCGACTACGATTATTACCTCGAGAAATCGGGCGCGGGCTCAGCGAAACTCGGCCTCGTCGCCGGCGAGCAATTGACCGATAGCCGTCCCGCCGAGGCACCTGCCGCGTCTATATCAAAATCGGGCGGTTCCGTGGTCAAGACCAAGGAACAAAAGCGGAAGGAAGCCGAGGAGCGCCAGGCCGCATCCGCCGCGCGCAAACAGGCGCAGGCGCACCTCGACAAAATCGAGCGCGAAATCGCCGCGCTGGAAAAACGGCACAAGGAAATCGTCGTGCTGCTCGAAGCCCCCGAGACCTATGCGCAAGGCGGCGACTTCATGAAGCTCAACCGCGAACTCATCGACAACACCGCCCGCCAGGAAGAGCTCAACGAAGCCTGGGAAGATGCCACCGCCGACGTCGCTGCGCTGAATCCTGCTGCTGAGCCCGCAGTGGAAGCGTAGCCACGCGTGGGTGTCTTGTCCTCGCCCACTACAATCCTGCCAGCACCTCGGCGGTGTGCTCCGCCGGTTTCACCTTGCGGTAAATCGCGCTTAATTTTCCCTGGGCATCAATGACAAATGTGCTGCGTTCGATGCCCATGTATTTCTTTCCGTACATGCTTTTTTCCACCCAGACGCCGTAGGCCTCGGCAATTTTATGATCGGAATCGGCCAGCAGCGGGAAGGGCAGCGTAAATTTTTCGATGAACTTCGCGTGCGATTTTGCGGTGTCGGGACTGACGCCGAGGACTACCGCGCCCTTTTTCTGGAAAGCCGTGTGTTCATCCCGGAAGGAGCAGGCCTCCACCGTGCAGCCGGGCGTATCATCCTTCGGATAGAAATAGAGGACGACCTTTTTGCCCGCAAAATTGGACAGGGAAACGGTTTTGCCCGATTGGTCTGGCGCCGAAAAAGCGGGCGCCTTCGCGCCGACGATGAGTTTACGCATGCTGTGAAGGAAGCAGGCGTCCGGGTCCTGTCAAGGAAAGCAGCTGCGGAAAGCGCGGTTTTCGTCATTACCAGTGCAACTTGGGAACGAGGGTACGCGGCCAGTTTTTATCATCCCCGCTTCTCGTTAGGCATAAGAGGCAATAATAATCCTTATTATATTTGCTAAAGCCGCGCCCTCGGAAAACCGATAGAGGAGGCATGGCAGCTTCTCGGCGCTTTAAGTTCAATGACCGCTTAAAGGTAGGCAAGCTCCATTGCGCTTCGGAGCCGCAACCTCATCGAAATCCATCACCTGAAACAGAAAGAAATCCATATGCCATACGTTCGAACATTATCAGTGCCATTGCTGGCATTTATTATTGGAATCATCGTGCAAATCGTTCCCGTTCACGCTGACAATGACGACCTTGATTTCACCCTGGTGAACAAGACGGGATACGGCATCAAAGCGATCTACATCGCGCCCAGCGCCTCGACCGAATGGGGCGATAACATCATCAGCAAGCCGTTGGAAAATGGAGACGGATTGGCCATTACCTTCGACGCCAAAGCGAAGGCTGAACACTGGGATATCCGCATTGCCTGGGTCGATGAAGGCAACGATGTGATCTGGAAGAAATGCAAACTGAGCGAGATCAGTAAAATCACGCTGCACTACAACCGCGATAGCGGCGAAACGACCGCTTCAACAGAGTAAGACTTTTTCCCCGGTCCCATGGCGCGTGGGGCTGCCAACCCGCGCGCCTAAGGATGGGAACTCTCTTCCTGATAAAATTCCGTTAATTTGGTAATTCCATAATTCCGTTAAAATCGGCAACGCGCATCTAAACAAGCCGTCCCAAATCGCCCGGTAGCGCCGAATCAAACCGCATTTCTTTGCGCGTCGCGGGATGCCGAAAGCGCAGTGTGCTCGCATGAAGCGCGATGCGTTTGATCGGGTTCGTCTCCGCGTCGTATTTTTTGTCGCCGACGATGGGGCAGCCTTCCTCGGCGAGTTGGACGCGAATCTGGTGGCGGCGGCCCGTTTCCAGCGTCAACTCAACCAGCGTCGTCGATTTGCCTTTTTTCATCACGCGATAGCGGGTGATGGCATGGCGCGTTTCAGGCCCCTCATCCGCGACATAAACCTTGAGCGGATTCGACTCGTCGAGATGCGAATCGAATTTTCCCGCATCGCTCGACGGCGCACCCTCGACCACGGCGAGGTATTTTTTCTCAACGGCATCCCAGTCTTTCTGAAGCGCAATCTTAGCCGGTTCGTTCTTGGCGAAAATCATCAGCCCCGACGTTTCGCGGTCGAGCCGGTGCACGACCCAGACCCGTTCGTGCCCGCGCGGGTTTCCAAGCCGCACGTGATTGGTGAGGAATGCGTATGCGGTTTTCTCTTCCTCCGACGGACTCGCGATGCTGAGAAGCCCCGCCGGTTTGTCGATCACGATGATGTCGGCGTCCTCGTGCCGGATGCGGATGCCGCCGGCCAGTTTCGTTTCCGGCGCGGCCATTCCCTTCGGACGAATCAGCACCGTGTCCCCCGGCTTGAGCGCATGATCGAATTGCGTAACGACCCGGTCATTTACCGCGACCGAGCCGAACTTCAGCCACGCGCGCACCTGCTTTTTCTTCGTGTCGGGCCACGCCTCGAACAGGTAGGCGAGGAGCTCCGAGGGCTTCGATACAATTCGCGAGGGATACATGACCAAATTTCCAAATTCACCAAATTACTAAATTTTTCTGAAGGGGAGAAGGGGGAGATATTGCGTTGCTCTGTTGAAATCATCACTTTTCAACAGAAAAACATGAAATCATGAAGACATGAAAATGAACTCGATGAGGAATCAACCTTCTGTTCCTTCCTGTTTTCATAATTTCATGTCTTCCTGTTAAAAAAGCTTCAACGAAGCACTATTGTGTCCATTTCCATCCCCTGCCTTTAATTTGGGAATTGGGTTATGCGGTATCTACCCTCGCCGTTCGCGTACGCAGTCGGGGCTTTTTGCAATCGAGTGCGCGGGCAGGATGCCGCGCCACGAAACGCCCGCATAGATCAGCGAATGGCGTCCGATAATGGATCCCGGATTAATCACCGCGTTGCAGCCTACTTCGGTTCCGTCGCCGATCAGCGCGCCGAATTTACGCAGTCCGGTGGACACGACCTCGCCGCCCGCGCGAAGCGTTATCAAATCGCCGTTGAGTTTAAGATTGGAAACAATAACGCCCGCCGCAAGATGCACTTTCGCGCCGAGGATCGAATCGCCGACATAATTGAAATGAGGCACCTGGCAGTTGTTGAAAAGAAAGCTGTTTTTGATCTCCGATGAATTGCCGATGACCGATCCCGCGCCGATGATGACATTTTCCCGGATGTAAGCGCCGTGGCGGATATGGCAATTCGGCCCGATCCACGCGGGGCCCTTGATGAAGACGCCCGGCTCGACCACGGTGTCGCGTCCAATGAAGACCTGCTCTTCGATCATCGGGTGCCCGATGATTTTGCCGAAATTCACAGGGACAAGATTCTCCTGAAGATAAGCGGCGAGCTTCGGCAGAATTTCCCATGCATGGACCACGCCCTCAAAAATCGCAGCATGGTCCGTCTGCGTGAAATCGAGATAATCGGCGGCGGCAAAAACGGGGGCGCTCATGGTTTGCTGGTGGGAGGAGTCGAGTCGGAGCTTAACGCGGAACCATGCCCGCGTCGCGAGAAAAACTGACAGTAAACCAGGAGCGCGGTGATCGCGAGCATGATTGCGGAAAGAAGCTGGCCCTGCGTGATCGTGCCAAACCAAAAGCCGATGTCGGAATCGGGTTCGCGAAATTGTTCGCCCGCGATGCGCAACACGGCGTATCCGGCCATGAAGGTGAGCGCGACCGCCCCTTCCCGTTTCGTGGAAAAGCGGACCGCGATGAGAATGAGTTGAAGGAGCAGGCCTTCGAGCAGCGCCTCGACAAGCTGCGAGGGATAACGCGGAACATTCATGCCATGGACCCAGGGCGCATCGGGAAACACCACGCCCCACCACGCGTCCGTGGGCCGGCCCCAGAGTTCGCCGTTGAGGAAGTTCGCGCAGCGTCCGAGACCGAGCATCAACGGCGTGCAGAAAGCCGTTGCATCGGCGAGATTATAGAACGGAATTTTCGACGCGCGCGCGTAGAAGATCATCACCAGGATCACGCCGAGAATGCCGCCGTGACTGGCCATGCCGCCCTTCCAGATCGTGAAGAAGTAGGTCGGATCGGTAAAGGTCAGGCGCGGTTCGTAAAGCAGGCAAAAGCCAAGCCGCCCGCCGAGAATCACACCCGCCATCGCGACCCACACAACGTAGTCGGAGATGGCGTCGCCGCGCAGAAGACTCCAGCGCTTCCCGGCCTGCCAGCGGAGTCCGACGAAGAGGACATAAAACCCGCTGAGGTAGGCCAGACTGTAGAAGCGAAGGCCCCAGTTCGTCCCGACCTGGAACAGGAACGGATGCGGATGCTCGATGAAGTAGGCGAAGGTGTGCAGAGTCTTGGAGGCTGTCCGAAAAGTCAGCGCGGGTCACGCCGAAATGAAGGACTTCGGCCCGAAGGGTGACGGCGCTCCAGGCAGGAGTTGTTTCGATCAGGCCATCGAAGCCGCGCGCGCGCGCGCGATCTGCGTCTTCAATGGTTTGCCTGCCATGTAGCGCCGCAGTTCATCTGTCACCCATTGGCCCATTCGCTGGCACTCGCGCTCAACACTGCCCGCGATATGCGGTGTCAGGACGACATTCGGCAGATCGTAGAGTTTCGATGTGGTTTCCGGAGGCTCCGGATGCGTCACATCGAGAATCGCCGTCAAATCAGGTCGCGCGCACAAAACCTCGATCATTTCGCCTTCACGAACGATCGCTCCGCGCGCGGTATTGATAAACGTGGCGCCCGGTTTCATGCTCGCAAGCAGAGCGCCGGTGATGAGTCCGGTTGTTGCGGGCAAATGGGGCGCATGGAGCGAGACGACGTCCGAGCGAGAGAAGAGTTCCGCCAGCGAAACCATTTCCACGTTTAGTTCGGACGCTTGCGCCTGAGTCACCGTCGGATCATGCGAGATGACTTTCATTTCAAAATTCGAGAGATGCTCAAGGACGAGGCGGCCAATCGTGCTGAGTGAAATCAAGCCCACGGTGCTGCCGAACGAACCGGCCACCGCCATTTTCCTTTTTGGGAACGCGCGGGTCTTTTTCATCTCGACGGATTGAGCCCACGCGCGTTTCAGTCCGAGCAAAATATGAGCGATGGAAAACTCGGCCACGGGAACCGCATTGGCCGCATTGGCTGTTGTTAAAACAATGTTTCGATCCCAAAATTCCGGGCTTAACAAGCGCCGGACACTGCCTGCGCCATAAAAAAACGCCTTGAGATTCGGAGCTAATTCAAGAAATTTTTTGTCCAACACGGGAGCACCCCAACCCGACAGAAGAACATCCATTTGTTTAAGCAGATCGGGGCGCTGAAATGCCTCTTCGGGACTCAACACCGGCGCAAGAACTTCGACCATTTGCGCAATTTGAGCCTGCTGTTTGGGGCCATAAATTCGAGGCCAATCCTTCGGGTCCATGATATAAAGAGCTTTCAAGATGCGCCCATTCTGTCGCAAGCTGTGGCGTTGGCAATCTTAGAAGCCGCTCTCATAATAAATTGTTACCCTATGCTCATCCCCGGCCTCGTTTCGATTACCTTTCGTTCCCTTGCTCCGGAAGAAATCATTCGCCTGATGGGGCAGGCTGGCGTGCAAGCGGTCGAGTGGGGTAGTGACGTTCACGTTCCGGCGGGCGAAGTCGACCGCGCGCGCGAGGTGGGCCGCTGGACGCGCGAAGCCGGGCTGATGGTTTCCGCTTACGGTTCTTACTACCGGTTGGGCGGCGGGAAGGAAGATGCTCCCTTCGAACTCGTGCTGGCCAGCGCGGCGGGGCTCGGCGCTCCAACAATCCGGGTTTGGGCGGGCCGCAAAGGATCTGCTGATTGTACCTCTGAGGAACGCCACGAAATCATTGATGACGCCATCCGCGTGGCCGACATGGCGGCCCACGCCGGGATTACGATTTGCCTCGAGTATCATCAGGGGACGCTGACCGACACGCGGGATTCCGTCCGATCCCTCCTCCACGAACTGGCCCATCCGAACATCGACTTTCTATGGCAGCCGACGAATGGCGCGCCGGTCGAAGCATGCGCCGAGTGTCTCGTCGAAGTGTTGCCGCGATTGCGCAATGTCCATGTCTTCCACTGGTGGCCGACGGCTCGAGATCGGCATCCGCTCGTCGATGGCGAGGCGCAGTGGCGCGCCTATATTGATATTGTGCGCGAATCCGGCAGGCCGGTCGATTTTCTCCTCGAATTTGTGGCCAACGATTCGCCCGGCCAGTTTCTGGCGGACGCTTCCACGCTTCGCCGCCTTCTGGAGAGTTAGGGCTGGCGCTATTGCGCGGCCATCAAGTCGCCGCGGTTGAGGCGCGTCCACTTGCCGTCGGGGCCTTTTTCGTAAATGAAATTCGCAATGTGGTTGGTGGTGATGAAAATGCCCTTGGGCACTTCGTTCGAGCTGATAATGGCTTCGCCATAGCCGTAGTGCTCCACGTCTTTTTGGGCAATTTTCCACACATCGTCGACTTCCTGGCTCAGGGCTTTGCTTTCGTCGACGGAGAGAGTCGTCTGGTAACGCACCATCAGCGCCATCACGCCCTTGGAGTATTCGAGCTTTGAAACGCTGAGAATCTTCGCCGTGCGGCCGGAAGGCAGCTTCAGCAATTGATTCGCCGTCAGCGGCGCGGCCGCAGAGTGAAAAGCGTTGAGGAGAAGGAAGGCGGAGCCCAGGAGCAAAGTCGGCAAGGTGCGTCGATTCATAAGTGGGTAGCGGGGACTCAAGCGAACTTGAGCGGGTTTGGCAAGCTTAGTCATGCGGGGGCTATAAGCAAATCTTACGCCAGCATTTCCCCCGCTTGCAACTCACCTCTGGCTTCCAGTCTAATCTCGTTCTCAGACTGGATCTTACGATATTTTCGGACTAATTCCGCCAACCCTTCACGGGATTCAAAAAATCACCGGATATCCCATCCCAGAGGCATGCGGGTGTACATGCCCATCGGATCGTTGAATTCCTGAAGCAGCTTGAGGTCGCTTTTCATCTTCAGAAATTCCTGGGTGAGCGGATCGGCTTTGGCCCTGTTCACCGGCTCCGACTGGTGGCTGAAGATCTGTGCCAGTGATTCCGCGAAGGTGATTTCCTCCGGATATTCCTTCACCCGGTAATCCCCGATGCTGGAGCCGAGCTTGGCTTTTTGGGCCGCGTATTTGATGGCATTTTCCAAGCCGCCGATTTCGTCGACGAGCTTCAGGTCAAGCGCCTCCCTGCCGGCCCAGACGCGTCCTTGGGCGATCCCATCCATCGTGTTGCGGGGAATGTTGCGGCTGGCGGAGACTTTATCGAGGAATTTGCTGTAGAGATCGTCCACGCGAGCCTGGGCAAGGGCCAGCTCCTGGTCCGTTTTGGGACGGGAAACCGTTTCGAAATCGGCATAAGCGCCCGTCTTGGCGGAGTCGAACGTGACGCCCAGATAATTATTGGCCAGCTTCTGGATGTCCATGAACATGCCGAACACCCCGATGGAGCCGGTCAGTGTGTTTGGCTCGGCGAAAATTCGGTCGCCGTAGGTCGAGACCCAGTAACCGCCCGATGCGGCATAGTTGCCCATCGACACGATCACCGGTTTCTTGGCTTTTAGCGCGATGATTTCGCGCTGGATAACCTCCGAGGCGAAAGCGCTGCCGCCGGGACTGTTAACGCGAAGCACGACGGCCTTGACGTCATTGTCCTTGGCCAGCTGGCGCAGTTCCGCCGCGAAACGGTCTCCTCCGATATTGGTCACTTCGCCCCAGCCGTCGACGATTTCGCCTTCGAGATAGAGCACCGCCACGACCTTGTCGCCTCCCCGATCCCCAAGCAGCCGGGGGGTGTGGCTCGCGCTCATGTAGTCGTCGATGGAGACCTGCTTGAAGGGAAGTGGAATCCGGTCAAAATCGCTCGCGGGGGCGACCTTGCCGAGCTCAGTGAGCACGTCCCCAAAATAGCCGAGCTTGTCGACCAGGTGCGCGGTGAGCGCGTGCTCGGGCAGGATGTAGCCGTCAGTATCGACGAGTTGTTGAAAAGTCGTCGCATCGATGGGGCGGCTGCGCGTCACCGCCGTGACGAAATCGCCCCAAAGATCATCAATGAGCTTTTGCGTTTCCTCGCGGTCGGCATCGCTCATTTTCGTCAGGATGAACGGTTCCACTGCCGACTTGTACTTGCCCACGCGGGTCACCTGCACATCAATGCCGTATTTATCCAAGCCGCCCTTGTAATAAGTTTTCACGACGGCAAGGCCGGGCATCTCCATTTCGCCGAAGGGATTCATGTAAATGATCGACGCCGCCGAGGCGACGTAGTAATCGCGCGTCGTGGGGGCCTCGATATAGGCGTAAACCTGCTTGCCCGATTTCTTGAAATCGAGGATGGCCTCGCGCAATTCTTTCAGGCAGGCGTAGCCAGTGCCGAAGTCGGCCGGCTCAAAGGAGCCCATCATGAGGATGCCTTTGATCCGCTCATCCTTGGCCGCCTTTGCGATGGCGGTCACGAGGCGATGAAGGGACACGCTTTTCGTGTTGTCGCCGCTAAAGGCATTCTGAAGCGGATCGGTCGAGGTGGCGTGTTCGGGAGAATCGGTCACGTTCATCGAGAGGTCGAGAACGATGATCGATCCCCGCTCGATGGTGACGAGGTGCTTCCCTTTGGAACTAGCCGTGAAGGTGGCGATAAGGAGAATCAGGAAAAGCAGCATCGGGCCGCCAAAGACAAAAAGCAAAGCCGCCAAATTTGCAAAGAACGTGATGAAAAACTGTTTCATAGTGGCAGAAGGAAGAGAGGCGTATCCCCAGCTTAGGGATGAAGAGGCAAAAGACAATGGATTTGCATGGAACAGCCTCAGTATGAACGAATCGTAATTTCTTCGCTCAGACCCTCAGCCTGAAAAACCTATTGCCAAACTCAGAAGCTTGTTTAATTTCTTTAGTCATGAGGAAAATGAATGAAGCCACCATGCTGCCCAAGCCCCGCCTTGGAGGCTTGAGAATTTTTTTAACTTGTCTGGCCCTCCTGGCGGCCCTTTCTCTTCCGCGCGCAATGGCCGGGACTGATTTAAACGGGATCACTCCGCCGTCGTGCTGCGGTTCAACGTGCGGCACCTCGCCGTGCAGTGCATCATCGTGTTGCGGGTGCAATGAAAAAGACTGGACGCTCGAACTCGGCTCCGGCGTGGCCTGGTCCAACGTCCGCAGCGGACAACCCAACCAAGCCTACACCCTCGTGCCGGTGAACCTCACGGCCAGTCTCAAGCTCGATGACGTCAGCCTCGATAACTTCCTCGGCGGCTGGCTGCGCGGCTACTCGGAATTCTTCTTCCGCGGCGACTACGATCAGATCGTGCATGGGCCGGAAAACCACTACGAAGGCATCATGGTCGGCCCCCGCTATAATTTCGTGCAGCCGGGCTGGAAGATCATTCCGTTTGTCGAAGGCGGTGTTGGTCTCGGTTTCGCCGATTCCAAACCCCAGTTGGGCGGCTTGGGACAGGACTTCAACTTCAGCTTTGAGGCTTCCGCTGGCGCCCGATACGATATCTGCGACGACTTCTTTGTGCGCCTGGCCGTCCAATATCAGCATGTCTCCAATGCCGGGCTTTCCGAACCCACCAACCCCAATCATCCGATTGACGCGCTGGGGCCGAAGATCTCGTTCGGGTATTCGTTTTAGAGTGTGCCTGCCGTCATGTGGACGCCTGCCTCGACGGTGGCCTCCTGCCATGCTCTTACGAGCGCGCCTGCATTTCACCCCCATTGGGGGCTGCGGAATGGAGCGGAGACGCAGATTTCTTGCTCCTTTCGATAATTCCTCTTTTCTCGTTTCGCAGGCTAGGCATCATGAGCGGCAATGAGTCAACTTCCTCTGTCCGGTAAGACCGGCGTTATTTTCGGCGTCGCCAACAAGCGGAGCATCGCGTGGGCCGTCGCGCAGGCATGGCATCAGGCCGGGGCCAAACTTATTTTTAATTACCAGGGCGAACGGGTTAAAGAAAACGTGGAAGAACTGGCCGGTGCGTTCGGCGCCGACACGCTCATCGCCCCCTGCGATGTCCGCTCCGATGCGGAGATCGAGCGCTTCTTCGCGCAGGTCAAGGAACGCACCAACCGGATCGACCTCCTTCTCCACAGCGTGGCGTTCGCGCCGCGCGAGGCGCTCACGGGGCAGTTCATCAACACGACGCGCGAGGCTTACCTCGTTGCCCACGATATCAGCGCCTATTCCCTCGTCGGGCTCAGCCGCGCGGCGCTGCCATTGATGGAAGCGCACGGCGGAAGCATCATCGCGATGAGCTACCTCGGCGCGTTGCGCGTCATGCCGCACTACAACGTCATGGGCGTCGCGAAGGCATCGCTGGAGGCCTCGGTGCGTTATCTCGCGTACGATCTCGGCAAGAAAAAGATTCGCGTCAACGCCATCAGCGCCGGGCCGGTCAACACGCTGGCCGCGCGCAGCATCGGCGGCTTCACGGAGTTGCTCAAACACTATGAGGTCCACTCGCCGTTGGGCCGTAACATCGAGCTGGAGGAGTTGGGCGCCACGGGGTTGTTCCTGGCCACGGATGGCTCGGCGGCGATCACCGGCCAGACACTCTACGTCGATTCCGGTTACTCCGTCATGGCGATGTGACGGAATAACCAAATTCCCAAATTAACCAAATGAAGACAGAAGGTATGAGACTGGAACATTGAGATGCGATTGCTCTGTTGAAATCAGCATTCTTCAACAGGAAAACAGGAAAGCATGAAGACATGAAAACGAAGCTATAGAAGGACTTCTGTTCCTTCTTGTTTTCATGATTTCATGTCTTCCTGTTAAAAGGCTTCCAGCAAAGGAAGATGTGGACTGCATCCTCATCTTCTAACCCAAAAAAATTTGGTAATTTGGTAAATTTGGTAATTTGGTTGGTTCCCTGCTTCCATGTCTTTTATGCGTGATTCACTTTTGCTTTGGGACATCGACGGGACGCTTGTCTGGATGGACCGCGCGGGCGAGCGCTCGCTGCTGCTCTTGATCCGCGAATTATACGGGCGCGACCTGGGCGACAAACTGCCGGTCGCTCTCCAGGGGCGGACGGATACCTCCATCGCGCGCGACATCCTCGCGTGGCTCGGCGTGCCGGCGACGCCCGAGGAAGAGCTCCGATTTCGCGACGCCTATATCGCGCTTTTGCCAAGGACGCTGCCCGCGGCAAACGCGAAGCTCCATCCCGGCATTCGCGAGGCGCTCGACGCCGTGCACGCGCACCCGGAAATCCACCAGGCGCTGCTTACCGGAAATCTCCAGGAAGGCGCGCGGCTGAAACTTTCACACGTCGGCATCTGGGATTATTTTGAATTCGGCGCGTTTGCCGACGACAGCTCTATCCGCGATGAACTCGGGCCATTCGCGCTGGCGCGCGCCAAGGAAAAACTCGGGATCGAATTTCCGCCCGAGCGCGTCTTCATTATCGGCGACACGCCGCACGACATCGCCTGCGGCAAAGCCATCGGCGCAAAAACCATCGCCGTCGCGACCGGCTCCTACAGCGTCGAGGAATTGGCCGCGCTCAATCCCACGCATACCTTCGCCGATTTGTCGGATACGCAGGCGCTGCTAAACGTTGTTCTCTCAAGCCTGTCATCCTGAGCTTCCGTCCCTCCCTTACCAGACATTCACTTGACGGAACCGCCCCTCTGACTGTTAGTAGTAAGCATGCCCATCCCAGTCAACGCCGCCGGAAAGGTCAACCTTCGCACACCGGAGGTCATGAAGCTCGTCGAGGCCCAGGTCGAAAGCCATTACCGCAGCCCCGTCGTCGACTTCCTCCGCCACACCCGAATGCACCTCTCGGCCAACGGCCTCACCGTCAAGCTGGCCAAGGCCTTCGGCTTTTGTTACGGGGTCGAGCGCGCCATCAACATGGCCTACTCGGCGGCCAAAGTCTTCGCCGGACACGACATTTATCTGCTGGGCGAAATCATCCATAACCCCGAGGTCAACGACCAGCTCCAGATCATGGGCATCAAGCAGCTCAAGGAAACGCGCGGCGTCTACGACCTCGACGGCCTGACCCGCGAGGATGTCGTCATCGTCCCGGCCTTCGGCGCGGAAGTGAAGGTGCTCAACCGCCTCAACGAAATCGGCTGCTACAAAGTCGACACCACCTGCGGCGACGTGATGAGCGTCTGGAAACGTGTGCGCCAGTACCGCAACCAAGGCACCACCTCCATCATCCACGGCAAGGCCTGGCACGAGGAAACCAAGGCGACCGTCTCGCAGGCCATCAGCGAAAGCGGCGGCACGCATTACCTCGTCGTCTTCACGCTCGATGAAACCGATTACGTCTGCGATTACATCCGCAAGGGCGGCAACAAGGCCGAGTTTCTCGCAAAGTTCGAGGGCGCTTATTCCCACGGCTTCGATCCCGACCAGCACCTCGTTTCCGTCGGTGTGGCGAACCAGACCACGATGATGAAAAATGAAACGGAGGAAGTCCAAAACCGTTTTGAAAGGGCCATGGCCGACCGCTTCGGCGCGGAAAATCTCGACCAGCATTTCCGCAAAGCCGACACCATTTGCGGCGCGACGCAGGAACGGCAGGACGCGCTTTCCGAAATGCTCGGCCATGAAAAAATGAACCTGCTCCTCGTTGTCGGCGGCTACAACAGCAGCAACACCTCGCACCTGGCCGAAATGGGCGAGGCGATGCTGCCCACCTACTTCATCAAGAACTCGGAGAAGCTTATTTCCGCCAAGGAAATCTCCCACTACGACCAGCACCAGCAGCACGAAAAAATCACCCGCGACTGGCTGCCCGAAGGCAACGTCGTGCTCGGCATCACGGCGGGCGCGTCGTGCCCGAACAATCTTCTCGAGGAGACCATCCACCGCCTCTACAAATTCCGCGGCGTCGACGTCGAGTCGCTTCTGCCGTCCGATTACCGCGAAATCGTCGGCCTCATGCAGCCCGCAGATGCTGCGGCCGGGCATTGATTCTGTACTTTCGGAGGAACCTCAGATTGAGCCCGGAAGCAAATCCTTTTTCTTGGAGCCTAGTTGCTTTGATATGCGTGCCGCTGTCACAATCTTTTTTAGACAAGCCTGTGAGACAACCTTTGGTCGGCAGGATGTGAGAATCCCACGTCTGATCGCTTCGAGAAACTTACCTTCTTCCCATAGTCTCGCCCTAGAAAATGCTACTGCCGTGGGATGTCCATCCTCTATCCATTCGTAATCCGCTTTGTGCAGAATACATTCATCATCGGGACATTCATCGTCGAGCGTTGTTAGGTTAACACAGAGGAGGCAACCCGAAGGGTGGCCAGCCTCAGAAATAACAATCCAAGGATGTCCCTCCCGCCAGTACACTTCACCAATGAGGCTCACATTAGCCTCAATCAAAGACCTGAAATCAAAGCATCTAGCTCAAGATCGGATTCTGCCCGCTGGATAATCTCGGCGATCTTTTTTGGACTTTTTCTTTCGGCCTTAAGGAGTTTTTCCACGGTTATAGGCCTTCGGGTCCAAAAAACATTTTCGTACTCTCGGCAGTTTTCGTGACACCACTGAGTTAGTTCTTCTGTTGTTTCGTTTTTGTGTTCATCAACTGTTGCATCGAGAATTTCGAGCTCGGCTTGGGAAAGTTCGACATAGTCGACTTTTTTCAAAAGCTTGATCTCGTTGCCGAACCGAGGAGAGATGCATTCCTTCCACCGCGGTGCATTTAAACAATTTGCGAAGTTTGTCATTTCGCTGATCATAGGCCCCTTTCGAAGGGAAAAGTACGTTCCTCCCACTATGGGCAATCCACGGGAAACCAAAGATTTTCGGTCGGCTAAGTATATCAACTTTGCAAGACGCAAATGATCCGCCCTGCCACCTTCTCGTTCAAGGAGGCGTGCATATGCCTCTGTTGCTTTGCTACTATCAACGGGAAAGTTCACCTCGTTATACATACGCTTAAGAAGAACCTTATGCAACCAAATTTTTATGGTAAAGTTGGAAACGAACTCATCCTCGACAACCTCACATTGACGCGCCTTTAATTAAGCTTTCACCACCATGCCCACCCTCAAAATCGACGTTCGCACCTCCACCGTCGGCTCGCCCGACCTCGTCACCTTTCTCGCCAAGGGAAGTCCCCTCCCCGCCGGCGTTCCGGCCTCCGAATTCGACGCCGCACCTTGCAGCACTGTTCTGCTCCGTGACAAAAACCAGCGCACGATTGTCGTCGGCCTCGGCGAAAAGGAGAAGATCGAGCCCGACACGTTGCGCCGCGCCGCCGGCGCCGGTATCAAGCAATTGCTCAAGCTCGGCAGCACCGACGTCGCGTTGAATCTCACCCCCTACGCCGATCACGCCGGGGCCGCCGTGGAAGGCGCGATCCTCGCCAGCTATAAATTTGAGGGTTTCGGCAAGGACGCCTCCAAGGAAAAACGCGGTGCGCTGGCGCGGCTTCAGGTTTTGGTGAAGGAAAGCGAACTGGCCCCGACCCGCGCACAGGTCCGCGACGCCGAAATCATCGCCACCACCAGCAACACCATCCGCGACATCGGCAATCTCCCCGGCAACATGCTCACGCCCGCCATCCTCGCCGAAAAGGCGCAGGAGCTCGCGAAAGGCCGCAAGCTCACCGTCAGGATTTGGAACGAGCGCCATCTCAAGCGCGACGGCTTCGGCGGCATCCTCGCCGTCGGACGGGGCTCGGTGAATCCGCCCCGATTCATCGTCCTCGAATATCGCGGCGGCGCAAAACGCGAAGCGCCCATTGCCCTCGTCGGCAAGGCGGTCACGTTCGACACCGGCGGCATCTCGATCAAGCCGGGCGCGCAAATGGACGAAATGAAATGGGACAAAATGGGCGGCCTCGCCGTTCTCGGCATGATGCTCGCCGCCGCCGATCTCAAGCTGCCGCTCAATCTCGTCGGCCTCATCCCCTCCGCTGAAAACATGCCCGGCCCCGACGCCTATCGCCCCGGCGACATCATCACCACCCGCGACGGCAAAACGATTGAAGTGCTCAACACCGACGCCGAGGGTCGCATCATTCTCGCCGACGCCATTGCCCACGCGCGCCTCACCTACAAACCCTCGGCGATCCTCGAATACTCGACGCTCACCGGCGCGGTCGTCATGGCGCTCGGCCACACCCGCGCGGGGATGTTCACCGCGGAAGAAAAGCTAAAGGCCCCTTTCATCGCTGCCGGCAAAGCCACCGGCGAACTCGTCTGGACCATGCCCGTCGATGAAGAATACAAGGAAGGCATCCAATCCGAAGTCGCCACGGTAAAAAATATCGGCCCGCGCGAAGGCAGCGCCTGCATCAGCGCGAGCTTCGTCAAGACTTGGGCCGAGAAAACGCCCTTCGTCCATTTCGACATCGCCGGCGTCGCGTGGACCACCAAGCCGCCCGCGCATCTCGAAG